>Ga0209211_10000059_pt1 | contig 235988 bp, 213 predicted proteins | sample RifGroA2_FD_183992 | JGI IMG/M metagenome (GOLD analysis project Ga0209211, IMG submission 183992) | Groundwater microbial communities from Rifle, Colorado, USA - Groundwater A2 (SPAdes) (version 2) | ecosystem: Environmental > Aquatic > Deep subsurface > Groundwater | place: Rifle, Colorado...
TCCGGATTGGTGGGATTTGCACCCGCCAAACTGGGTCCAGGTATGTGGGATTGGCCCACCCTTAAGTGGGTCCGGTTATGTGGGATTTACTACGCCAAAACTGGGGCTAAGTACGTGGGACGGAACACGAGGCTGAACTTTTCCAGCGTTACCACGCTTGAAAAATATATCGGGCACCTGAAAGAGGCGTATCTTGTTTATGTGCTCCAGCGCTATTCGCATAAAGCGGCCGAGCGGTCCGGAGCGCCCAAAAAGATATATCTGGTGGACAATGGTTACGTGGCCGCCGCGGCGGTGCAACTTTCCCCGGGCCGGGGCAGGCTTATGGAAAACCTTGTCTTCGGCGAGCTGCTTAAAGCCGGCTTTGCGCCAAACCGAGATTTATTTTACTATAAAACCAGAAATGGAAGAGAGGTGGATTTTGCGCTCAGGAAAGGGCTTAAAATAAGTTCCCTGGTGCAAGTATCTTACGGCTTCGACGTGCCCGGAGTTAAGGAGCGCGAGATCAAGGCGTTGCTGGAGGCCGGCGGGGAACTGGCTTGCGATAAACTTACCGTTGTAACCTGGGACTACGAAGAGACTTTGGACGCGAGGGGCAAAGAAATCTGTTTTATCCCGTTGTGGAAATGGCTTGTGGAAAACAGGGCCTGATCTCATCTGCTGCGAAGTTTTTTCGAACGGCCCTTGACAAACTGCGGGGGGGGGGGGGGGGTATACTTGTTTCATGGAGTTCAATCAAACGTTGTAGCGGAGGGGTTATGAATAGCTGGAAAAAATATGCGCTCGGCGCCGTGCTGGTGACGGCGGCGGGGCTTGCCTACGTTAACAATTCGCACAGGAATATACCGACGGATCTCAGGGACGCGGTGATAGACGGCGCCGCCCTGGATTCCCGGTTCGCCGCCACGGAGCAAGGCAACGGAACTGTTCCGATTCCGAAAGCCCCCGCTCACGCCGAGACCGGAGCTGTGGGTAAAGGCTATATAGGCGGAAGCGATCCGTCTCTTGGCGTGCCCGAGCGGCCGGTTGAGTGGGTAACCATTCCAGGCGGAAAGTTTATGATGGGGACTGACAGCGTAGAAAAAGGTTTTGAAAGTGCCAGGCCGATACACACGGTCACCATTAAAACCTTTGACATGGCCAGAACAGAGGTTACAGTGGCGCAATATAACGAATGCGTCGTGAAAGGAAAATGTACGGAACCGGATACTAACAAGCATTATTGCAATTGGCTTAAAGCCGGCCGGCAAGATTCGCCGGTTAATTGTCTGAGTTGGAAACAGGCGGATGAATATGCCAAGTTTAAGGACGCGAGACTGCCCAGCGAGTCCGAGTGGGAGTATGCGGCTACAGGCGGCGGCAAAAATCATAAATACCCCTGGGGTAATGATGAACCGACCTGCGACTACGTTATAATGCGCAACGATGGTGTGCGCGATTGTGGTTACGATGGCACGATGCCCGTGTGTTCGAGACCAGGGAAGACAGAACAGCGTTTGTGTGACATGGCTGGAAATGTGGCGGAGTGGGTGAGGGATGTGTATCGAGATTCATATGAGGGGGCGCCTGGTGACGGTGGGGCAGTGGAGGGCTCGGGTCTGCGGGTGATGCGTGGCGGCTCTTTCCGCGCCGAGAGTGCCCGCTACGTGCGGGCCGACAAACGCGGTAGCGGTGTCCCTGAAGAACGTTACGGCAACGTCGGGTTCCGCCTTGCGAGATCTCGTTGAGCCTCGGGGGTGAGAGTCTGTTGTGGCAAATCGGTTCGTGAGGTAAGTGACCCTGACGTGAGCATGGATCCCGTCCGGTGCGGTTAAGCCGGAGAATCAGCCCGCTGTTTTTTGAGCGGGCTGATTTTTTCAGGCACTGTCCCCGGGCGCGGATTCCGGTTTTAGTGCCGCCCTCGCTGTTTGGGCGCGCGCAGCACAAAATAAGCGCGATACAAGTCTACAACATCGCTTATTAGGAAGTTTTCGGTAATTTAAGGAGCCAGATTTCCGAATCGTCACGACAAATTAGTTGACAATTATAGGAAGCGCACCCGTGATTTATGGTGGGTTTGTTGAGACTTGAGGGATCACAATACGCGAAAGTTTCATGGAGGGACGGCGGCGGGGTATAGTTGGAGGGGTGACAGCCATGGGTCGGATCGGGCCGGAGGGGAACCGGCGCGAAGTCGCCGGGCCCCGCAGGCCCGATGGGTCCCATGGCTGGCAGGCCCCCGCACTTGCAGCCCGCCGCCGTCCCGACTTTACTATCCTGCGGCTCTCTAACCCAAAGCCGACCGGCCCGGAGTTATCCTTTATTTCTCCAGCACTTCTATATTGGCCCTTGGGATCACCAGCGTCTCTCCGCCCGGCAGGTCCACTTCCAGCACCCGCACGTGCGACTCGCTGCCCACCTTGGTCAGCTCCGGCGGCAGCGACTTCACCGTCCCGATAACCCCGAAATGCGGCTCGCGGATGATCCGCACCGGATCCCCCGGCTCGATCCACCCGCGCCCATCTTCCTTCTTGCAGGTAGTCACGTTCTTCGGATAACCGGGCACTATGATCTCCGGCCGCATCACACCCGCGCGGATCTGGGTGGCGCCGGAGACCGACGCCTTCTCCCCATTCCTGGACGACAGGAGTTTAAAAGTATACTCCGCCATCGGGATCATGCCGAAACCCTCCGTCACTATGAGCGTGATCCCGATCCGTTCGGTACCCGTGACGGCCACGCCGATATCGTAACCCAGCAACTGCCGGAGATCCCGGTCGTGAATGCCGCCCGCCACTATGGCGTGCACGCCCAGCTCCACGGCCCTTTTTATGGCGGCCAGGCTGACGTGCCTGCCACCGATAACGATCTTGCCCTTGTGCGCCGCGTTCAGGGCCTCCGGGGCCAGATCTTCGTCGGGGCTGGCCGCCACGACATCGATCTCCCCGTTGGTCTCTCCGCCTATCCCGAAAATGCCCTGTATGAACGTGCCCTCGGATTCCACCGTCACGCCGAAATTGGGGGTAACCTCCACGACCTTCCCCTTAACATAAGCCTTGATGGGCAGGATCTTGGGAGGTTCGCGGAGAAGAACCTGGCCGGTCACGGCGGAAACCGTTTCTATCGTGCCGTCCACGGGAGACTCCACGGAAGTCTTGAACCATTTCAGCAGAGGCTTATTCTCGGCGATGATCTCGCCTTTTTTTACCGGCTCGCCCTCTTTTTTCAGCATGAAAGCCTGGATCTCTTCGGGGCCCACGGCCAGACGGTTTGCGACGTTAACCGAGAACACCTTGCCGGGGAGCTGGGTCTGGGCCACCACGTCCAGAGCCTCCACCTGCCGGTCCAGTTCCACCAGGACTTTTCCGGGGATGGGAAGGAGCCTTTTCTTCCTGAGTACCGTGCAGGGTATGACTTTCAGACCGGGCGTATAAGCGTGAGCCATAAATTATATCCTCCAAAAATTCACTCCCTTACACCGGGTACATCTCCATCGCTTTGTACCACTTGTTCAGATCGGAGATGCGCTTGGCCGGAACCTTGGCCAGATCGAACGGCCGGCCGCGTCCGTCCAGCACGACGCCGACCACGCCGCCTTCGATAGCGGCCTCCACCCTGCCGCCGGAACCGGCGCCCATATCGAAACCCTTGGCCGGCTTCACTATCGCTTTCCCTTTAGGCGAGGTAAAAGGAACGTGCAGGATCTCGCCGAAACGCAGTTCGCCGCTGTGGCGCTTGCCGTTTTCCTCGATAAGTTCCCACTCCATGATAACCTGGCCTTCCTTGCCCATGCCCTTCGGGGCCAGACAGGTGCCCAGGCGCACCAGGCAGTCGTTATAGAACACGTCCAGGGCCGCTTTCTCGCTTATCTGCGCCAGAACGCCCAGATGGGGCATCATAAAGATCGAGTCCACCGCTATCATGGTAACGCCCTCCGGCTGGTAGGCGTCTATCATCATCAGCATGGACTGCGTCCGACGGGGGGAATGCGCCAGGATGCCGCCCGAACCGATGATATAGTTCAAATCCATCAGGTTGATAAGGCTGGCCCCGCTCGCAGACTGTTCAAAAGCGTCGGAAATGGAGCGTTCCTGCTGCACGCCCTTAAGGCCCACGGCCAGCGCTTTATGCTGGTCGAAAGCCAGGCGCAGGGCTTCGCGCGCCACGGCGTGCTCCACCTGCAGGTCTTCCACGGTCTGCGGAATAGTGGTGGGGCGTATCATTTTGTTCTTAAGGCGGTTCCGGAGATCCTGCTCCTCCAGGTCGAAAGGCAGCCACCTGAGAATGTTGGGGAGGCCGGCCTCGGCCATGACATTGGAGATTGAATAACTCATACCGAGATTGGCGCTCACGGTGCGGTTGAACACTCCGGAGAATACCGAAAATACGTCGGTGGTGGCGCCGCCGATATCCACGGCCAGCACGTTGAAATTATTGGCTTTGGCGAATTTCTCCGTCATGACGCCCACGGCGGCCGGGGTGGGCATGATGGGGGCGCCCACCATCTTCATCAGTTTCGGATAGCCGGGGGCCTGCTGCATCACGTGCTCCAGGAAAATATCGTGGATCTTGTGGCGGGCCGGCATCAGGTTCTCCCGCTCCAGGGAGGGCCGCAGATTTTCGGTGACGATAAGGGCCGTGCTTGAGTCCAGGATCTCTTTTACCTGCGGCTGGGCCTTATTATTCCCGGCGTAGATGACGGGGAGTTTGTAAGAAGCGCCCAGGCGGGGCTTGGGGTCGGCCGCTTTCAGGAACTGGGCCAGTTCCACCACGTGGGTCACGCTGCCGCCGTCCGTGCCGCCGGAAAGCAGCATCATGTCAGGCCTGAGCTGGCGGATGCGCTCGATCTTCTCGTGGTCGGCACGGCCGTCGTTGGAAGCCAGCACGTCCATGACGATGGCGCCCGCGCCGAGGGCGCAGCGCTGGGCGGATTCGCCGGTCATCGCCTTCACGGCGCCGGCCACCATCATCTGCAAGCCGCCTCCGGCCGAAGAAGTGGAGACATAGATGTCGGCCCCGGTATTGCCGTTATTGGGTGTGATGATGCGTTCGCCGTCCAGGATCCTGCGCCCGGAAAGTTCTTCCACTTCGGTGATGGCGTTCAGCACTCCTTTGGTGACGTCCTCAAAAGGGGCTTCGACGGTGGTGGGAGCCTCGCCGCGGAAAGTCTGGCGGTAGGTGTCGCCCTTCTTCTCTATCAGGATGGCCTTGGTGGTGGTGCTGCCGCAGTCCGTCGCGATTATTATCTCAAGATTTTCTTTTGACATTGCAGTTCTCCCGTATCATTTGTCCGCTTTCGTAATGTCCGCGTCCAGCTCCTCTACAAAAAATGTTACCGCTTCGGGGTTCTCCAGCAGTTTCACCAGCCTTTCCATTTCCGCCCCGCTGAAAAGGGCGCTAAGCATGGGCGTCAGGAAAACGAGCGCCTGGGAACCGAGGCCGTGCAGGGGCCGCGTGCTTTCAAGAGCGAGGGCGGCGACGGAACCCATTGAGCGCTTCTTAACCTTAAGCGCCAGATCCCGGAGAAATTTTTTTTCCTCTTCGGCGACTACGCCGCGCCCCGGCAGTTTGAAAGCGTTTTTCCAGATCCCCATTATTTTTAAAAACCCCGCCGTTCAGACTGAAGACCGCTTTTTCGTCCCGCCGGAGGGAAAACTTATTTTAAGCCGCGCCCCCGGCCTGAGCCCGTGCCTGCGGGCCGCCCCGCCGGCCAGTTCCAGCACGCAGGAAGCCGGGGCCGACGCGCCGGCGACCTCAAAATCTTTCTGCCCCGGCCTGGAGGGGGGTACGCGGTGAAAAACTTTCCCCACTTTCAAACCTGCGTCCAGGAACACCATATCCAGTTCCACGAAAGTGTTCTTCATCCAGAAGCTTTTCTCCCCGGCCTCGCCGAAAACGAAAAGCATCCCGCGATCCTCTTTCAGTTCTTTGCGGAACATCAGCCCCCGCGCCTGCGCCTCCCCGGTCAAAGCCAGCTCCACCCTGACCTTGAACCCGTCCGGCAGAACAAGCAGGGCCTCCGAGGCGCCCCTGGGTATTTCCAAAGCTCCGGCCGGCGCCGCGAAAAACAGAAAGAGGAGGACTGAAAAGAATTCCCTTTTCATTTGCGTTTACCGGACCGCCGTGGACAGCTCCACCGTGGAAGCGCCGGAGGAGGAATCGGCCGCGAAAGCCGCGGCCGGGGGGTCCACAAAAACCGCCCTTACCTCTATTTTTTTCTGAAGCTCCTCCGATTCCCTGAAAAGTTTCATGAGATCGGCCTTGTTCTTTTTGGCTATGGCCTGGAGCGTTGCGCCCTTTTCGCGCTCCCTGGCCAGGGCCTTGAACGTGTTTTTTGAGTCCCTGGCGATGGCGAACAGGATCAGCAGTTCCTGCCGGTAAACGCCCTGGCGCATATACGAGGCCGCGGCGCGGGCCGGGTTTGTGGATTCGAACACCGCGTAAAGCGCGGCCGTGGAATTTTCAAGAACAAAAGCTTTGGCGAACACATCCTCGTCCCGCTGGTTCAGCTTCGCTTCCTCGCTCCTCATAAAAGCGTCCGGCCCCATCTCGGCGCCAAGATACATCTGCGCTGAAACGGGCATCGCGGCCGCCGTAAGGATAAAAAGAAGCTTCAACATATCCAAATCCGGATTCAGGATCAAAGGTTGCTTCGTCATTCCGGCGAAAGCCGGAATCCAGGCCTTGCCGGAATCTGGACACCGGCTTGCGCCGGTGTGACAAACCAATTGAATTACAGCGAGGTTGTCACCAGCGTTTCCGTGGTAAGAACCCCCGGAATAGAGCGGATATCCTGCACCACAAGATTCGACAGCGTGGGCAGATCGTCGGTCTCCATATCCAGCACCAGATCCCAGCGGCCGAACACGGCCGACATATGGACGACGCTTGTAATGGCCTTCAATTTGGCCAGGGTCTGCTTCTCTTTGCCGGGCATAAGTTTCACCAGCACAAGTCCGGTTACCATAGCTTTAATCTCCTGTGAACTGCTGCGCCTGGGCGCGTTTTCATCCATTATACTATAGACGCGCCGCGTTCAGGGAGCAAATAAAATATTCCGGGACAATATTCCGCCTCCCTGCCGCCCCAAAGTTAACTATAATCATAATATGCGGGGACGTTGATTAACAGTCTGTTAAGGGAGAAATTTATGACTACGGCAAATATTTCATCCACGGACATTCTTGACCATGTGGCTCCGGATTCGCTGAAAGGCATCCCGCGCCGGCAAACCAATCCGGCCCGCTGGAACGGCGGAAGCTGGGGAGCTTTTACGGACGCTCTTCGCTCGCAGAATATAGAGATCTGCGAAAAAAAACAGACCTGCCGGGTTTACGCGGTTGATTCCGGAGGCCTGGCCTCCGGCCTGCCCCACGGCGTGGCGCTCGCCCGGTCGGCGGAACAGATCTCGGCCATCCTGAAACAGGCCCAGCTTCACCGCGTCCCCGTGACGGTAAAGGGCGGCGGACTTACCACGGAGGGGGAATCCGTGGCGTTCGGCGGCCTTCAGTTGGATATGCGGGCCATGAACCGCGTGCTCTCCGTGGACGCGAAAAACATGACGGTCCGCGCGCAGGCCGGCATTTACTGGCACACCCTGGGCGAGGTTCTACGCCGCGACGGCCTGGATTACCTGTCGGCCCCTCTCAATATGACTTCCTCGGTCGGAGGCACGCTGTCCGTCGGCGGCATAGACATTAACTCTCCCCGGCTGGGCTGCAGCGCCGACCAGGCGGTCTCCCTCCAGGTCGTGACCCCGACGGGCGAGATCAAAGAATGCTCCGAATCGGAAAATCCGGAGCTTTTTGAACGGGTCCTGCTCGGCTACGGCCAGTTCGGCGTGATCACGGAAGCCTCTATGCGTATCCGCAAATTCACGCCCCTTACGATGCATTACTTTTATTACGGCTCTCTCCGGGAGGCGATGGAAGACCTCCAGCTGCTGGTGCGCGGGGACGCGGCGGATTATTGCGGCATCCTCACCGTCCTGGACAAGGCGGTCAACCTGCTGGTGGCTTTCGATTCCGACGAGCGGGAACGCGCTTTTTTCTCCGGCTGGCGGGGACGCCTGCGCGGCCACGGCCAACTGGGCTTCGCGCTCCGCATGACCTGGCATTACGCGCTCAGGCCCTGGCGCATCGGCGAAGCGCTCTATCTCCTGGGCCGCAAGCGGGCGCTTGAACCGGCGTTCAAGCCGGAACACCACCTGGAAAAAAACAAGATCGTGGACCGGACGGTGGTATTCAGTAACTCGGTATGGAAATTCTGGGGCGGGAAACGGATGGTGATCCCGGATCTGGCCACCAGCGCCGAAAAGTTCGTGGAGGCCATAGAGCGCGGCAACGCGGTCTGCAGGAAGTATTTTCCGCGCTACACCCTTTACTGCGTGGGCATCAAGCTTTCGGGCCGGCGCGAACGCTACGAGCTCTCCTGCATCCCGCCGGACGCGGAGGGTTTCGCCTACGGCTGCGAGTTCGAGCCGATCCTGGGCGGCGAGGACTACAGCCGCGAATATCTCCAGGCGTTCAAGAACGAGATCTACGATATTGGCGTGGAGATGAAGACCAGCTACTACCGTTTCGGCGGAATGATGAAAGGCTACATCCGCCGGGTGTTCGGGGACGAACTTGTGGAGAAACATCTCGCCATGAAGCGCGCGGCCGACCCGGCGATGATCCTGAATCCGGACGTGATATTTTAAGGAATAAAAAATGAATACTACCGACATGGAAACATCTAACCGCGGAGCGGGATCCGGCTATGAAAAATGCACGGGCTGCGCCGTCTGCACGCTTACCTGCCCGGTCTGGCATCAGACCCGGGACATAATACTCACGGCCGGCGGACGCTCCCGCGTCCTGCAGAGCGGCGGGACGCCGGAAGAGATGCGTGAATCCATTACGGCCTGCGTCCTGTGCGGGGCCTGCGCCGCCGTCTGTCCCGCGGGCGTGGACACGGTGGCCCTGACCACGGAACTCCGCGCGGCCCTGGCGGCCCGCGCGCCGCGCGGGTCTTTTTCCGGCGGAGGAAAGCCCTCCGCAAAACTGTTCTTTCCGGGCGCCGCCCTGCGCGGGAACGGAGAACTGCTGCGGCGCGCCGCAAGCCTGCTTGAAACGGACGGGTTCACGCTTTTCGACGACGCCGGGCTCTCAGAACTGGCCGGGGAGATGGAAACCGGCGGCCGGCCGGAACCGGAAGAATTAAAGAACTTCATCCATTCCATGTCCGGCGTGACGGAGATCGCGGCCGCCGACGGTTTTCTGCACCGCTACCTCCGGCAATGGCTGCCCGCCGTCCGCGTCTCAGGCCTCGGCGAGGCCCTGCTGCGGAAACGGGAAATAAAGAACGCCCTGAAAGCCGGAGATCTTTATATCATCGAAACGCGCGGCTATCACGCGGCTCACACCCGTCTTGTGACTTTCTACGACCGGATGCGGCTTGAAACCGGATGCGGGCTCAATACGAGCCTCCAGCGCGCGGCGATCCCCACCGGCGCGGCCAGCCGGCAGACCGTCGGCCGCCTGGACACCGCGGAACAGGCCCGCTGGATCCTGCACAAGCGCCGCCCGGCCCGGATAGTGGCGGAATCCGTGGAAGATCTGGAAGTTTTCAAGCGGACGCCGGAAAGTCCGGAAGTTATCCATATCGCGGAACTGGCCCGGATTCCTCAATCGGAATTAGCGGGGACAAGGGATGAAAGATGAGGGATGAGGGCCGGAAAGTGGACGCGCTCATCGTCGGAACCGGCCCGGCCGCGGCGGCCTGCGCCAAACGCCTGACGGACGCAGGGTATGAAACCGTGGCCCTGGAACGCAAAGAGCTTCCGCGCCGCAAACCCTGCAGCGGGATCCTTTCCCCGCGCGGCCACAGGTTCCTCATCGAGAATTTCGGCCCCCTGCCAAAAGAGATTCTGCATTCTCCCTCGTCGGCCTGCGGAGTAAAATTCCACTTTCCCAGTATGCGGACGGTTTCCATGGAGTTCGACGGCGGCCCCACGCCGCACCTCAACCGCAAGTTCGCGGATCACTGGGCCATGAAGCAAAGCGGGGCGGAGATCCATGACCGAACCGAATTCATCGGGCTTGAAGACAAGGGAACGCACGTCGAAGTTTCCACCAGGAAAGAAGAGCGGATCGTCCGCTACCGGGCGCGCTTCGTGATAGGCGCCGACGGGCCGGGCCTAGCCGTGGCGCGGGCTGTTTATCCGGATTACGCAGCGCGGCTCCCCTGGTTCGTGGTGGGGCAGAAATTCCACCGGATAATAGACTGTCCCCTGGATGATAAATATTTCCATTTCTGGTTCCATCCGGAACTGGGCCACTATACCTGGAGCCACGCCCGGGATGGCAGGCAGATAGTGGGGGTGGGTTTTCTGAAGGGGGGAAACTTCGATAACAGGCATAAGCGGGTGGTGGAATATCTGGAGCGGAAGCACCATGTCCGCCTGGGGCCCGCCGAGGAGCCGGAGGCCGTCACGGCGAACTTCGGCCCGTCCCTCATCAACCGTTATATTTTCGGCAGGGGCAATGTGCTGATAACCGGGCAGGCGGCGGGGTTTTTCAACATGATAGCCGAGGGGATGAGCTGCGCGCTGCATTCGGGCGCGATAGCCGGCGAAGCGGCCGTGGAGGCGTTCAGGAGTTCCAAAGACGCGCAGCGGACGTACCGCGGGATGATCGCGTCCGAGGTGCGGCGCTGCTCCGACCAGTGGAATCCGCTGCAAATAGCTTTCGGCAGGCCGCACGAGGCGGATTTCCGGGGCGCGATGAAAAAATTGACGCCGGGCGAAAGGCTCGGAATACTTCGCGAAATGTTTTCGTTTATCAGGCTCTACTCGCCCCTGAACTGGGGCCGCCAGATCCTCTGGCAGTCCCTCCGCCGCCTGCTCACAGGCCGCTACCCCGCCACCCGCTGGCTCTGATACTAACTCCGGGGAAAAAGGTGCCAGGCTTATTTTTCAGCAGAAAATGTGCCTGGCTCCTTTTTGCCGGCATCTTTTTGCCAAAAATGCGAGGGGCTAATGAGCTTTGGGCTCGGGCACCGCAGGATCGTAAAGGCGGGGCCTGGCGGCGGGCGGCCTTTTTGCTTCCTTCGGCCGCCTGCAGGACAAAAAGGCTGCCCGCCGCCACCCGCCGTAAAGCTTACGCGCTTGATGATCCTCACGATAGTTTCCCCGGCGGCTTTCACCGCAAATTTTAAAAAAGCAAAATCGAATTACCCATATCGGCATAGGCCCAAAAACCGCCGGTTTACGGGCCTTTGTGCTCATGAAGATTAAGGAATGAAAGGCCATAATATTTGTAGACGGGCAGGAAGCATGAGGCGGCCCGATAAACTAGGGGAGGAAAAATATGAAGAAGTTTATAATGATAGCGGTTCTTGCGGCGATGTCCGGCGGTGCTTACGCGGCTGAGTTCGAGGATTTACAGGCCGCCAAGGTTCTTGATATTAAAATCGCGGACGCCAGGGTGGTTATGCCCGCGAGAGCGGTTTCCGCAAAACAGACCGGCATCAAAAGTATGTACGAGCTGTGGGCAGGGGACAGCTTCAGCGATCCAGCCGATAAAAAACTCGTCGAGAAAGAAATGCACAGGCTTCTCAAGATCTCAACGAACAGGGCGGAGCTTATTGAGGTAAGGATGCTGCTCAGCAACCTGAACAGGGAAACTGATTATATGATTTCCCATGAAACCCGCGAGATCGAGTCCAATTGCCGGTATTTAAGAGAGAGCGCGGAATACGCTAACTTAACCGATGCCGAGATAATAGAAAAGATTGCCACGGCACCCGAGTTCGCAGACGCAAGTTTAAGTCCGAGGGCGGGTGCAGCTATGATTATCAGTGGCTCCGCGGTCGAACTGAAACATCAAAAAGAACAGAAAGCCGTTGTTATGAAAGAAAAGGCCCTGGTGGACGCCAGGCTGGCCGCACTGAGCTGAAAATAATAAGGTGTTTTAATCCAAAAGCCCGCGGCTGAAAAGCCGCGGGCTTTTTAATCCCAACCACGCGCACAACGCTCACCTATCGAACAGAGATCGCCGCGCAAGTCGGGGTGCGTATACGCAAAAACATTTTTATCCGCACTGGTAGAATTTGCGGGAATTGATAAAAACACCACCGCTTTTGTGGAATAATCAAGCATTATTGAGGTGATGAAATGACTCCGCAGTTGAGGTAATGCCACTGGCTATAAATGCAGGGCATTGCCGGCGCCCGCGGATTGAGTCGGCAGGAATACGGTGAATTCCGTCCCCTTCCCTTCTTCGCTTTTAAATTCTATGGCCCCGTCATGTTTGTGCGCCAGTTCATATACAAGCGACAGCCCAAGTCCGGTGCCTTTTCCCGGTTCCTTGGTGGTAAAGAAAGGCTCAAAGATTTTCTTTTGAACCTCCTTTGGAATGCCGCTGCCCGTGTCCCGAACCTGGATCTCCACATGCGTGGGACGACTGCCGGAAAGCGAGGTGCGGATGGTGAGCGTTCCTCCTTCAGACATCGCGTCTATGGCGTTATTGGCCAGGTTTATGATGATCTGCTGAAGCTGGGTTTTATTGGCGTGAATATGGGGCAGGCCGGCACCCAGCTCCTTTACCAGTTTTACGCCGCGCGTCTTGGTCTGCACCGCGATCAGGTACAGGGCGCCTTCCGCCGCGGCGTTCAAGTCCAGCTTCTCCATAACCTCGGTTTTAGAAGTTCTTGAAAAAATCAGCAGGTTCTGAACCAGGTCTCTGCACCGCACCGCTTCCCGTTCTATGGTTTTGAGCGGCAGCTTTAATGGATCGTTCTCGTTTTTAATCTGCTTCACCCCGCTCTGGGCGAATCCAAGGATGATCCCCAGCGGGTTGTTGATCTCATGGGCCACGCCCGCAGCCAGCTGCCCCACAGCGGACATTTTTTCGGCGCAGACGAGTCTCTCCTGCGATTCCTTAAGTTTCGCCTGTGAATCCTGGATGCTCTCAAGCAGTTTGTTGAACCCGCGGGCAAGTTCGCCGAATTCGTCTTCGCGTCCGGTTTCCGCCCGCAGGGTATAATCTTCCCGGCTGGAAATAAGCGCCATAAGCCGCTGCAGCTGAAAAATAGGAGTTAAAAACATCTTGCCCAGTTTCAGCGCCAGAATGAAACCGATGGGAAGAACCAGCATACAGGTAAGCGCCAGCAGAAGCACATCTTTACGGAGATGGGCGCGCATACTGCGCGTTGATACCCCCATGACCACCCGCCCCGCTGTTTTCCCTCCGATAGTAATAGGCGCGGAAGCTTCTATCAGGGGTTCGGTTTTTTTTGTTTTCTCAATAATGCGCCGCATATCGATGGAATCGCCCGCGGCGGGATCGATAACGGGAACAGCTATCGCACTGTTCAGGCTCGCAAAAAAAGAAGTGACTTTTTCACCGGACGGAGTTTCCACGTAGGTGTAAAAAACGGAAGGATTTTTGTTCGCGTTCTGGACCAGGTCATCCAGGCGCGCATAGTCTTTTTTGAACAAGGGAACCTCGCATAAATGGGCCAGCTGAGCGCACATCTCCTGCCCCTGCCCGGCTAACATGCGCCGGTAATGTCTCGTTTCGGTTGAGACAATAATACAGGCGGTCACAAAAAAAGACACGCCCAGTATGATAGAAACCAGAACAAGCAGTTTATTCGCGACCGGCAGGTTTATAAATATCCGTTTCATTTTTCACTTTTATCTATCCATGCCTGCATTTCCCTGACAGAAGCATAATCGCCGTCCTTTATGGCGGCGAATCTGTCGATAAACAGCTTCTTCAGTATGGCCCTGCCTTCCTTGTCCCGGTGCATTGTGGTGAGAATATTTCTTATTTTCGCTTTCATGCCGGCATCGAGTCCGGGGTTAACCACCACGGGAGGCATTCCGTAAGGCCCCAGTTTTTCTATGACGCGGGTTTGAGAGGTGTATTGCGGATCCGTGCCGTTCAGATATTCCCAGATCAAATTATCCACCGCGGCTCCGTCGGCGGTTTTTTCAGCGACGGCTTTTATCGAGTTATCGTGCGACTTGGTGTATATATACTGGCCGAAGAACAAATCTATGGTTTCGCCCATTTTTGTGATGTAGTATTTCGGAACGATAAAGCCCGTATTGGAATTCGGGTCGGTAAAGGCGAAGTTCTTTTTCCTCAGCTCTTTCAGCGATCTAATAGGGCTGTTCTTGTGCACAATGATATAGGAGTAATATACCTGCTCCCCATGCACGACCGGAGCGGCGATAAGTTCCATATTTAATTTTTTCTTTCCAGCGACATACGGCCCGGCGCAGACAAAGGCCAGGTCGATATCCCTCTTCTCTACCAGGTCGTTGACTTCGGCGTAAGTGGGGCGCTGGACAAGTTCTACCGGTTTCCCCAGCTTTTTTGACAGGTATCCCAGTATCCCCTGGTAGTAAACGAAAGTGTTTTTTGGAGAGATCATCGCTGAAATAGAAATGCGGACAGTATCCTTCTTCGGCGGCGCCGCTTCCTGCGCAGCGCCGGGGGTTAAACATCCGATCATTATGCCGACGATAACCGGCGCCGCGCGGAATATGCGGCCCTTTGGAATTATTTTCATTTTTTTATTCCTCACTTTGGCTAGTCCATTGGCGCGCGGGTCTTTGCGCATCCCACTTTAAACAATTAAACCATATTCCACAAGCACAGCTGTCCGGTAAAAACAATCAGCCCCGCATTTTCGGCAAAGAGAGCCAGGCACATTTTTCTGCTGAAAAATAAGCCTGGCACCTTTGCCCGGCGTTACCCGGCGCGCGTCAGAAAGTCGTCCAGATGTCGCCGCGGGCGTCGGTGTGGGTGCAGCCTACCCAGACGTCGCCCCAGTGCCTTTCGGGAAGATCGTTTACCCAGTTCCAGTACAGCCATTCGCCGGTATCAGCCGTCAGCATTATCCCCATGCCATAATCGGTGTTGGTCTTGACCGTGGTGTTCTTGCCGTGATAGCGCGGGACATAGACCTCGGGAATAGTGGAAATATATTTGCCGCCGACGGTCAGGCACGCCAGATCGTCTGCCGGGAAAGCGCCTTCATTATCCCCGTAATAAATGTGAATGGCCGCGCGTAAAGTGGACAGCCTTCCTTTCGTCGCGCCTTCCTGCGATTTGCGGATCATGTCCGAGAACTTAGGGACGGCGATGGCGGCCAGGATGCCGATAATAGCTACCACTATCATAAGTTCTATCAGCGTGAAGCCCGCGCCGCCCTTTTTGTCCGAAAAATGCGTTTTCATCTATGCCCCCGTGTCATTTAGCTAAAAGTGTTTTCATCCGTTCAATATCACCCAGGTACGCGGGACTTTTCAGAAGCTCGGCGTGGAACGCGTCGCCGAAAACTTTTCCGGCCGCCACATCGCTAGGGTAATGAACCCCGCCCGTCACCCGATCCATGGCGATCTCATCCGCCCTTTTTATAAATTCGGCCCTGCGCGCAGGTATAATATCCCCCAGCACCAGTGCGAATAACCACGCGCATGAAGAATGCCCGCTCGGGTACGAATAACCAGCGCTCTTTTTTACGCATGGCCGGACTTCCGTATAAGCGTTGAAAGGCCTGGGACGCCGGAACCTGTCTTTCAGCGCCGTCACCGATTCGCCGGCGTCATAGTCCAGCCGTCTGAAAAAATCTTTTACTTCCCCGGGCAGCGGGGCGGGAAAAGGGCTTTTATCGCCCCAGAAAAACCGGTAACCGGCGCCGGCCGTAACCCGCGCCCCGGCGCATTCGGCTTCGGTTCTCTTTTCCTGCCGGTCCAGCACCAGGGCCAGATCAGCTTTCTGGGCCTCGGAATCCGCGGCGGGCGGAGGGGGAAATGCGGCTGTTTTAAACGCCGCCGGATCGACGTAAGCCGGTTTTGACAGGTAATGATGCAGCGCCCTGGCCGCGGGCGAAGCCAGCTCGCCGCCGCAGGCGCAAAAAGCCAGCGCAAGAACCATCGGCGCAAGTTGTTTTTTGTCAAAAATCATCAGGGAGGATTATACCATCGCGGCGGCGCACGGTCAATCGGGGTTGTAAATGCGCTTCAAAATTTAAATAATAGACCAAGTCATGGATTTCAGGATAAACGAAAAACGGATGGTGCAGCTGTTCTGCGACCTGGCCCGCATCACCTCGCTTTCGGGCAAGGAAGGCGCCATAGCGCGGCGCCTCTCCATACTTCTCAAATTCATGGGCGCCGAAGTCCACATGGACGACGCCGGCAAAAAAACAGGCGGCGAAACGGGCAATCTCATCGCCCGCTTCCCCGGCAGCGCCCCCGGCGCTCCCTTTCTGCTCTCGGCCCATATGGACACCGTCGGCCCCGCGGAGAATGTCCGCCCCCAGGTAAGCGGCGGCCGCGTCGCCTCCGACGGCAATTCCATACTCGGCGCGGACTGCAAGGCCGGCATAGCCATAATACTCGAAGTCATCAAAACACTGGAAGAGAACAAGATCCCGCACCCGCCCATCGAAGCCGTCTTCACCATAAGCGAGGAGATAGCCCTGCTGGGCGCGAAGTTCCTGGATTACTCCAGACTGCGCTCCCGCTGCGGCCTTATTTTCGACAACGAGCAGCCGCTTGAGAACGTGATCACCAGCGCGCCGGCCGCCGACAAAATGGAGATAAAAGTTTACGGGGCCGCCGCCCACTCCGGAGCGTCCCCCGAAAAAGGCATCTCCGCCATAAAGGTGGTGTCAGACGCCATCTCCGGAATGAAGCTGGGCCGCATAGACGCCCAGACCACCGCCAACATCGGTTTTATCTCCGGCGGCAACGCCATAAACATCATCCCGCCTCTGGTCGAACTCTCCGGCGAAGCCCGCAGCCACGACCCGGCCAGGCTTAAAAAGCAGACGCGCCACATGGAGGACTGCCTCAGGAAAGCCGTGAAGAAGATAAAGGTGCGCGCCGACGGCAAACTGCTGATCCCTCGTTACGAATTCCATGTGGAGCGCAAGTTCCCTAACCTCCGGATAGAAAAAAACAACCCGGTGCTGGCGCTGATAGCCGCCGCCATGCGCGAGGAGGGTCTCACGATGAAGCCCTCCGCTTCCGGCGGCGGCACGGACGGCAATATCATGTACGGCCACGGCATAAAAGCGCCCATACTCTCCACGGGTATGCGCGACGTGCACACAACGCATGAATACCTGGATCTGAAAGATTTTTTCGCCTGCGCCCGCCTGGCCGTAAGGATAGTGGGCGCGGCAAGACTATAGGCCCGCGAGAGACAACGGAGACACGCAATGACTGAAGTAAAAGAAGAATCGTTTATCGGTAAATTTATGGTGCTGAAAGGCGCGGTGCGCGAACTCTGGCTCATCTTCGGGACCAAGATACTCACCATCATCGCCTACAGCCTGGTCAATTCCACGCTGGTGCTGTGGCTGTCGTCGGATCTCGGCTTCAGCGACCAGAAAGCCGGAGTCGTGATAGCCGTCTGGTCCTCGCTGCTGACCATCTCCACCGTGATGGTGGGGTCGCTCGTAGACGCCGTCGGCATCCGCAAGTCCCTGCTGACCGGCTTCGGCCTGTGCGTATTCGGCCGCTTCGTCATGGCTTTCTTCGCCATACAGTGGATAGCCGTGCCGTTCGGCCTGTTTCCGCTGGCCCTCGGCGAGGCCCTGCAGACCCCGGTCATGGTCGCCGCGATACGGCGCTTCTCCACCACGCGCCAGCGCTCCATAGCTTTCTCGATCTACTATTCGATGATGAACGTCGGCTTCGCGGCGGCGGCCTGGACGTTCGACAAGGTGCGCGCCGGCCTGGGCGAGTACGGGCACTACGCCATCCCCTTCACCGGCATACAGATCAGCACCTACCAGACCATCATCCTCCTCGGCCTGCTGTTCACTATCCCCAATCTGCTGATCACCTACTTCGCCCTGCGCGCCGGGGTAGAAGCTACCGACGAGGGCGTGCAGATCAGGGCGGAGGAACCTAAGTATCCCGGCGTGCCGTTCCTGCGCGCCATGCTGTTCTCCTTCCGCGACGCGCTGAGGGACTGGGCCCGTATCTTCTCCAGCCTCTGGATCCAGCCCGCTTTCTACCGCTTCCTGGCTTTCTTCGGCCTGGTGGTTTTCGTAAAGCTGATCCTCTACCATATGTATTACACTTTCCCGAAGTTCGCAATCAGAGAACTGGGGGAGGGAGCGCCGATAGGCCATATCTTCGGATTGCTGAACGCGGTCATAGTGGTGATACTCGCCCCGGTGGTAGGGGCGCTGACACAGAAGTTCTCCGCCTACAAAGCCGTCGTCATCGGCACGGCCATCACCGCGCTGTCGGTATTCTTCATGGCGGCGCCCCCGGCGCTGTTCCAGAGCCTGGCCGACGGATGGCTGGGGAACCTGATAGGCCACACCTGGCTGGGACTCTCCGGACCGGTGCATCCGCTCTACGTGGCCATCGTGCTTTGCGTGGTGATGTATTCCATAGGAGAATCGTTCTATTCCCCGCGGCTCTACGAGTATCCGGCGGCCATAGCGCCGAAAGGCCAGGAAGGCTCTTACCTGGCCTTGTCCATGCTTCCCTACTTCGTGGCCAAGTTTTTCGTGGGGTCCATCTCCGGCTTCCTGCTGGCGCGCTACTGCCCCGCTGAGGGGCCGCGCGACTCGCAGACGATCTGGCTGATAGTCGGCCTGATGGCGCTGATCACGCCTGTGGGACTGCTGCTCGCCCGGCGCTACATCCAGGTGCATGAGGCGGGGAGGGAATAAATGCACCAACCGAAAGATCTGTATTCCTGCCTTGCCAGAACCGCGAACCTGCACCCTAAACACGCGGCTCTCAGCGACGACGAAAAGACCACGTCCTACCGCGAACTCCTCCACTCCGTGGACAGGGCGGCGGATATGTTCTGGCAGTCCGGCGTAAGGCAGCGGGACACGGTGGCCATAGTTCTCCGGAACTCGCCCGAATTCATAATTTCCTATTTCGCCCTCGCCAAGCTGGGCGCCGTGGCCGTCCCCGTCAACTACCTGGTCTCCAAAGAAGACGAGATCTGCTATATTCTGGAAAACGCTAAATGCAAAGGCGTAGTCACGGCCGGGGAATTCATAACCTGCTACAAAAAAGCGAAAAAACGGCTGCCTTGCCTTAAATTCCTGATCTCGGTGGACTCCGCGGGAGACACAGAGGTTCTGGACTTCCGGCAGTATCTCAAGCACGCGCATCACCACCCCCAGACCCGGGAAGTTCTGGCCGGCGAGCACGACGTCGTGTCCATTCTCTACACCTCCGGCACCACCGGCCACCCGAAAGGCGTGCTCCTGACCCATCACAATCTCATAGAGAACGCCAGGGCCTCCATCCAGGCGATGGGGCCCCGGAAAAAAGACGTCTTCATGGCGCTGCTGCCCATGTTCCACACTTTCTCGTGGACGGGCAACGTCCTGATTCCCATCTTCCTGGGCTGCAAGATTTTCATCGTACGCAGCATAACGCCCCCTAAACTCTGGCTCCAGGCCATGGGCCGCGAAGGCGTGACCATCATGGTCGCGGTGCCGCAGATCTACGGAGTGCTGGCCAAGGAAGCCAAAGGGCTCAAAAAATTCTTCCTCAGGTTCTGGTCCCTGCGCAAAGTCCGCCTCTGCCTGTCGGGCGCGGCGCCTCTGCCCCACGCCACGAAACAGCGCTTTGAAAAGGTTTTCGGCCTGCACATCCTGGAGGGCTACGGCCTGACCGAGACCAGCCCCATCGTGACCGTGACCCACCCCAAAGCCAAAAAACACGGCTCGGTCGGCAAAGCGATCCCCGGAGTAAAGATCCATATCATGGACGAACAGGGCCGGCGCCTGGCTCACGGGGAAGAGGGCGAGATCTGCGTGTGGGGGCCGAACATCACCAGCGGCTACCACGAAAATCCGCAAGCGACAAAGGAACTCTTCACCGGCGACGGCTGGCTCAGGACGGGGGATATCGGCGTGGTTGATTCGGACGGCTTTCTTTTCATCCGGGACCGCAAAAAGGATATGGTCATAGTGAAAGGCCTCAAGGTCTTCCCGGCCCAGATAGAGCAGATCATCACCAGCCACCCCAAGGTACAGGAGGCCGCGATCATCGGCATCCCGGACGGCTCCGGCAACGAGACCATGAAATGTTTCTGCGTACCCAAAAGCGACACCGTCCTGGACAAAGCCGAGATAATGACTTTTATACGGGCCAATCTGGACGTTTACAAGCGCCCGCGCGAAGTGGAAATAATGCGCGCGCTGCCCAAGAACACCATGCAGAAAGTCCTTAAAAGGGAATTGCTCAGGAAAGAACTGGAAAAACGCGTCAAGACGGATGTGGCATGACCCCGCGCCCCAAACAGCCACGAGCCACGAACCACGAGTCACGGGCAGCCGGACCTGCCCGGATCGCGATTGAAATACTGAAACTTTTTGAGGAAGCCTTTATCGTGGGGGGAGCGGTGCGGGACGCAGTCCTCAAACGGCCGGTAAAAGATCTGGATCTGGCGGTCAGGGACAGCCCGGATTTCGACGCCAAAGTCAAAAAACTTGCGTCCAGGCTGAAAGCCTCCGTTTTCATCCTGGACGAAGAACACCGCGTGTACCGCCTGGCCCTGCGGAGCGCGGACGCGCCCCGCGCTTCCGGCACGGCGCCGGAGCAAAAGGAGCGCGGGCTCCAGCTGGATATCTCTCCTTTCCAGGGCAAAGACCTCCTTGAAGACCTGCTCAGGCGCGATTTCACCGTCAACGCGATGGCTCTGCCTTTGGCCCCCGGCTTCAGCCCGATCCGGGACAAAAAGACCGGGCTGTTCATGTTACCGGCGGTAAAAACAACGGATCTTATAGATCCCGCCGCGGGGTTGAAAGACCTTAAGAGCGGAACCATCCGCCTCGTAACGCCCAAGGCGCTCACCGAAGATCCCCTGCGCCTGCTGCGGGCTTTCAGATTCTCGTCGGGACTCGGTTTTAAAATAGCGCCTGCCACGCTTAAACTTATAAAAATCCACTCCGCGCTCATAACCCGCTCCGCCCCCGAGCGCATCCACGACGAGCTGCTCATGATCCTAGCCTCGCCCGCCGCGGCCGCAAGGGTAAAGGAACTTTACAAGTCCGGTCTCCTCACCGCCATTTTGCCGGAGCTGGAAGCCCAGCGCTCCTGCGCCGAAGTCTACTACGGCAAAGGCGGAGTGCTGAAACACACTTTCGCGGTAATAGAAAGGCTTGACCATCTTTTCGCCGACCCCGGCGCCTACCTACCCGACTGGCGCAAGTTCGGCGAGTTCCTGGCGGAGAAAGAAATTTTAAAGCTGGCCGCCCTCCTGCACGACGTGGCAAAGCCGCCGTGCGCGCGCATGATCAAAGGCAGGCTCCGCTTTTTCGGCCACGAAGAACACGGAGCGCTGATGGCCGCGCGCATCCTGGAGCGCCTGCGCTTTTCGAGGGATCACGTTAAACTCCTGACACGGACGATAGGCAGCCATCTGCGGCCGGGCAACCTGGCGTCCAACGACGCGATCTCGGACAGGGCCGTGTTCCGCTTTTTCCGCAATATGGGCGAATACACTATCCCGCTGCTTCTTCTGTGCTGGGCCGATCATTCCAGCTACATCACTCTTGCCCAGCTGCGCTCGCTCAAAACCAGGATGAAAGAAAAACCGTTCGCCATCCCGAAAGGCGGCCTGCCCCGGGACGGCATTAAAAAAACGCTCCGTTTCCTGCAGGTATTAAATTCCCTTTTCAGAACCTACGTCGCGAAGAATATCAAAGCAAAAACCGCGCGGCTCATTACCGGCCACGACGTGATGAAAATCCTCGCTATGAAACCGGGGCCCGAAGTGGGAGGCGTCCTGGAAAAAGTCAGCCTGCGCCAGTTCGAGGGCAGGATCAAGACCCGCCGCCAGGCCCTGGAATACCTTAAAAGCTTTGGAAAGGATAAAGGATGAGGGATAAAGGCTAAAGGGCGGAAAAAGTTCCTTGTATCCCCTGTGCCTTTTCCTTTAGCCTTAAGCCTTTGTCCTTTAGCCTTAACCTTTCTCCCTCCCAAAGTACCCAGGCCCGCGTGGGCCTAAAAACATATTCTAACCGGGCCTTTCGCTTCTACCTGGAACTCCCGTTACCCGCTATAATTTATCCATAGAAGTTGGATCGGCATTTCGAACAGGAGAATATAAAGAATGAAAAAAATAATGGCAGTTGTTGCGTTGGTACTGTTCGCGGGAGCGGCGGCTAAAGCGGCGAATTACCCAGGCAATTACACCTATCAGACCGTGCGCGCCGCGTCCAAAGGTCCGGCTGTCATAGCTACCGTTTCCAGCGGGATAATGAATAAATTCGCCGTCGCTTACAAGAGCAGCGGCATCCTCGGCGGCAGCGACAGCATCCAGGCCGTGGTGAGGGTGACGGCCATGAACCGCTACTCCGGCTATTCACAAACCGTGGAACGCGTAGTCAGCCTGGCCAAAGAACAGAATGGAGCGGGATTTATGGCCGCGGAAATGGGGATCTACGATTTCATACCACAGGGCTTCGCCTGGGATATGAAAAAAATAGAGGTGGCGTTCTTCTCCGGGCAGCAGTGGGATTCCAATTACGGAGCTAATTACGCGGTTGAAAAGGGCGAACTAGACGCGAGCGAGGCGGTGTTCAAATCCGAATACAACGGCGGCCCGAATGTAGAAGGGGACTGCTGGGGCTTCATAGTGGAACAGATGCGCAAGTAAACAACGTATTGCGTGAAATGATGTGACATTAACCCGGAAAATCCGCCTGAGACGGGCGGATTTTCCGGGAAAACCGGGGACTACGGGGATCTATATTATGAGAACAAATCCGCTTGCGGCAGCGTTTTTTGCAGCCGTTTTCGCGGCTGTCATTATTCCCGCCGGCGCAAGCCCGGCCGGGGCCAAGGCCCGGGCCGGCGTCATCGTAAACGAGACCGCCGCAAAAGTGGAACGGATGAAAAGCGTTCTTTTCAACCTGGTGCGGCAGGATGAAACTCTGGACGGGGTCATTGACAAATTCAACTCCTCCGGATCAAAACTTTCGGCCCATGAGATCTCCACCCTTGGCCTGACCCTCAAAACGGTAAAGGGCGGCCTGGACGCCGGTTCCGCCAGAAACAAGAAATCTTTCTCCGAGGCGCGGCCGGACGCGGCCCTCTCCGTCTACACCAGGACGATCTTAAGCTACAGCCACTCCATTTCCCGGAAAACCGCAAAGATCGGCGCGCTTCTTGCTCATGCCGCTCTCACAAGTAAAAAAACGGCTATGCGCGACGCCGTATCCTCAAAAAACTCCGGAAGAATCCAGAACGGAAAAAAATTAACCCAGATACTTGAAGAACAGCAAGCCCTGGAACGGCTCTCGGCCGACCTCCAAGCCCTCAAAGCTTCCTCCCGCAAGCTTACCGCCACCAGCAAGTGGCTGGACATAGTTTCCAAATAAACGCCCCGCGTCTCTCCCGTAAAACGTGAAGCGTAAAGGCCGGAGCTTTACGATTTACTCTTCACCTTGACCATTTTCACAGGCCGTGTGGCATACAAAAATCGCTAAATAATCGTTGAAAAGAGCGGGGTATTTAAGTAGAATTTTCAGAGTCGGAGGCAAAGTATCTGGTATACATTCAGTAAACCCGTCATCCCGGCGATCTGTTGGCCGGGATCCATTGAGTAAAGATTTATGGATTCCCGCTAAAAGCGCGCGGGAATGACGAGCGGAAAAGCGGAGATGATGGGTTTACCGAGTATCTACAGTATCTGTTTTAACGCGGGCGTGGTTCAATGGTAGAACGGAAGCTTCCCAAGCTTTAGACGTGGGTTCGATTCCCATCGCCCGCTAAGATTTGTTCCCTCTGATCCGTTAAAACGGGCGAGGGAAATCGAAGCCGACCACGGCGCATCCGGTGGATGAAAAGCGAAGCGTCAGCCGTGGCGGCTGGCTCCGGATGAGCGACCGGGAGGGAGCGAGGGAGGAGGAGTCCCATCGCCCGCTAAGATTTAAAATTATGACCAAATCCAAAGGTTTCTGGGCGGTAATCGCCGTCATCTCGCTGGCGGCGGCCGGTTTCTCAGGTTACTCTATCTATACCAGGCTCGCCGTTCAATTCGCCTGCGACGCCGCGGAGACCGGCCCCGCGCCGGAGTCGCCGGCCGGGAACCTGATCGGAACAAAAGTGGAGCCAGCCGGCTCCGCTGAGCAGGCCGCGGCCCCGCCGGAACTTAAAGAACCGAAAGAAGAACCCCGGAAACCGAAAGCCGTAAAAACGGTTTTCGAATATAAGAGCGCTTCGGCAAAAAGCGTGGCTCTGGCCGGAAGTTTCACGAAATGGAAAGAGGCCAGGATGACCAGAAAGAACGGCGTCTGGAGAACCGAAGTCTATATTCTTCCCGGCAATTACCTCTACCACTTCGTCGCTGATGGGAAAAAAGCGCTGGATCCAGGCAAGACTAAAGCCCCTTCCGGAGAATCCATCGCAGTGGTTGCGGCAGAAGATAATAAATAAGCGGGCGGCGGGGATCAGGGTGGAAAAGGCTCCGCCCGGGTACCCTGCTTTTAAAAATTCCGCAACAATCCTGTAACAGGCCTGGGGTACACTATACCGGGGATTATGAGCGATAAAAGAACCGCGAAGATATTTCTTGCCCTGATGCTGGCTCCTTTATACGGGGCGCATGCGCTTACTACCGCCCGGCACGCCAATACCACGACCCTTTTGCCGGATGGCGACATCCTGGTAACCGGGGGGGTGATCGATACGGCGAACACGCCGACCGCAGCCACGGAGATTTTCTTCTCTTCTTCCGGATCCTGGGGCCTGGGCCCGGCGATGACGGTGGCCCGGTCTTCCCACACCGCTACATTACTTTCCGACGGCCGCGTGCTGATCACTGGCGGGTTTAACACCGGCACGCCGCTGCAAAGCGCCGAGATCTACGATCCGCGCACAGGAACATGGGCGCTTGTTCTGAACGGCGTCACGCCCTGCACCGACGAAATGTGTTCCGCAAGAGGCGGCCACACCGCCACGCTCATAAATAAAGGATCCCGGGCCGGCAGCGTGCTTCTCTGCGGAGGCCAGACCACGGCGAGCGTCAGCGCCATCACGAATTCCTGCGAATTTTTCAATACCGGCGCCAATAATTTTTCAGCCGCGGCGACTATGACCAGTTCCAGGATGGGGCATACCGCCTGTTCTACCGGCAAAGGCACTATTTTCGTTTCCGGAGGCAAGGTTTGGGACGGCGTCTCCCAGTGGACATACCTGCCCACCAACGAGATCTACGATCCGCAGACCAATCAGTGGATCCCGGTCACATCTCTGCTTATGGGCAGGACAAACCATTCGGCCACAACCCTTAACAACGGGAATGTTTTCATCGCCGGAGGCTATAACGAACAGAACGTGTACGATATAAAAACCGAAGCCTGGCATTACAAGAATGTCACAAACCAGAACGCCGGCAACCGCGGCATCCTGGACAGCGCGGAGATCTTTGATCCGAACGGCGGAAGGGTCATGGTTTCCGGCGAGGATTCTCTGGTGCTGCCTTACAGGAACAGCAGCCATTCGGCCATCCTGAGCCCCGACGGCGCCCACCATATGACCGGCGGCTATGGGAACATAATCCCCACCTTTGTCACGCCCTCCGTAGTTTTAGAGAGCGGCAGCTCGCTCGCCCTGAACAGAATAAGCGTCTCAACGGCTGCCATAAGCGCCTCCAGCTCGCTGCGGTTCCTGCTGGACACCAAACTTTCACGGACGGTGGACGGACGGATCGTGGACGGGGATTTTTTCATTTCTCTGCCCGTCAATTCAGCCAGCCAGTCCATAGGGGCGTACAACCTGAAAGTGTACCTGAACAGGAGCACGGCGCCGCTGGACGGTTCACCCGTGGGGCTGATGATCTCCTCTTCCGCGCGTGTTTCGGGAGATTTCAGCGACATTCTGCAGCTTCAGGCCCCGACGGGCATAGCCGTTTTCGATCCGCAGATAACCGCCTCCAGGGATGGGCTTGTAGCCGGCTCCCAGATAGTTTTCGCCGGCCCTCTCGCGGCGGGCGCCAACCTCCCGCTGAACGCCTCCTCGTGGATAAACCAGAATGTAATTATCCCCGTCCCCGCTATATATATCGGCGGAGTAATAACGGGTTCCGCCACTCTAACTTCCGGGGCCTTAACGGCCTCCAACGGCACGTTCAGCCTGACCCTGACCGGGGGGGTTGGAGATCTTAACTCCGGTACGGTCACGCGGGATCCGGACACCGGGGAAGGCCTCGTGACCACCACGATAAGGTTCGATAATCTGGCCGGCACCATACTCAACTCAACCGACACGGCGCTGAGCTCTCCAAAAGACGTTACCGGAGCCACCCTTACCGGTTTAGCCCTGACGCTGAACTACACCGCGACACCGGTCAACCTCTCCGGATCTGCCTACGACTTCGATGTGTCTACTATAGTTATAAGAGGAATGATTTTCTCCGACGATTTAAGATACGATCCGGCCGCCTCCAAATGGGAATTCAAGGAAACTATGGCGTCACCCTCGTTCAGCCATACCGCCCTTTTGACCCCGGCCGCGGATATGCTAATGATAGGCGGCAAGAACTGCGATGTCGATCCTTACGCCAGCTGTCTGAGAACTGTCCAGTCTTACACGCCCAGAGCGCCTGACGCCGCCTATATCTATCAAAGGCGGGAGACCTGGCTTTCCTCCGGGAAGCTGGCCGCAAAAAGGGCTTTTCACACCAGCACCCTGCTGCCGGACGGAACCATCCTGACCTGCGGCGGGAGCGACGGGACCGCGACACTCGCCACATGCGAACTCCTGGGTTACGATAAGACCTGGGCGCCCGCCGGTTCCATGAATTATCCGAGGGCGAGACATACAGCTACTTTGCTGCCGAACGGAGCCGTGCTGGCCTCGGGTGGCGCCACCGGAGATTCCGGTTCCGCCGTAGAAACCGCCGAAATATATTATCCGGACACTAAACGCTGGGTGCTCACTGATCCCATGAACTCTCCCAGACAGAACCATACGGCGACCCTGCTCCCCGACGGCAATGTCCTTGTGGCGGGGGGAGGAACCGGGAGCGCCTACTCCGATACCGCCGAGATCTTCATCACAAGCATGACACAGTGGCAAAGCGCCGGAACCATGGTCAGCGCGCGGGCGCAGCACACGGCAACGCTGCTCAAGAACGGGAACGTTCTGGCGGCGGGCGGCCTGAACGGTTCCGGCGGCCTAAGCTCCTCCGAAATCTACAACTGGCAAAGCAGGGCCTGGGCCGCGGGCCCCGCCATGAACAAGAAAAGATTCTCGCATACCGCGAACCTTCTTAAGGACGGCCGGGTCATAACGATAGGCGGCTCCGACAACGTTTCCAGCCAGATGACGTCGGAAATTTACGACGGCGCCGCGTGGACTTATTCACGCAAAGGCGCGGAGATCTCCGAAATGCAGTTGAACAGAACCAACCACAAAAGCGTCCTTCTCCCTAACGGGAAGATCCTGGCTACGGGCGGCGAATCCGCCGGCGTGGCCCAGGGCTACGCTGAAGGCTACGACGTGGAATACAGTTCCTGGCAGCCTCAGGGCGCCATCCAAAGCAGAAGCAATCACACCTCCGTGCTCATGAACGACGGTTCCGTCATCAATATCGGCGGCTGGGACGGGACGCAATATCTGGACTCCACCGATCTCGCCTACTTTTCATACGACCCCGACCTCTCCGGCCTTGACCCCAAGGCGGCCAGAAATCCGGCTATTTCCACCGGAACAGTCTTTTTGGACAGAGGGCAGCGGGCGACTCTCATAAGCGGCGCCACCAATTTTCACGGATTAACGGAAGCCTCCGGAGGCGGCGGCGGCCCCATGAATTCCTCTTTCCAGAATCCGCGCGTCTATCTTCAGGCCATAGACAGCCCCAGCGGTTTCCTGACCGATCTGACCACGCGCTTCTACACGCTTTACGGCGGCCCCAATACTTCCTGGGAACAAACGCTTTCTTCCATAACCGTCATAGTGCCCAGCATCCCCGGGGAACTGCCTTACGGCTGGTATCATATGCGCGTGGCCGCCAACGGCCAGTTCTCAAACGCCCACACGGTGCAGATCACGCTCCCCCGTCCGACCGGCCTGCCCGACGCCGCCGCGGGCACGGTTCTGGACCAGAACTCTATCCAGTGGACCTGGACCCAGGGGTCCCTGGTCAGCGGTGAAAATAACGGTTACGCGATCTTTTCCTCAACCAACGGCCTCTTTGTGGGCACCGCCGCTTTCACCAGCCCCGCCTCTTACATCCAGAAAAATCTGCCTCCCAATACGGCGGTCTCCATAAAGGTCGCCGGCTATAACATCGGCGGCACGGGCTCTTTCCAGATGTCTCCGACCTACCACACCCTGGCCGCGGCGCCCCAGGCCCTGACCGTTACCGCGGCAAGCTTCGAAACCGTCGGGCTGACCTGGAACCCTATGGGAAATTCAGACGCCACGATCTACGAACTTTCCGTGTCCCAGCAGTCCAATTTTTCAAGCGAATTCGTCGCCATACCCTTCACAAACAACCATACCAGCACCAGCGCGGTCATAACCTCCCTGACGCCCAACGTGATGTATTATTTCCGCGTAAGAGCCAGAAACAGCGCGGGTGTAACCACGCTCTATGACAGAAACACCGCCCCCTACGTATCCACGATAACCGTGGGCAATATCAACAGCCTGTCCGGCACTCCGCTGACGATGTCGGCCATCAACTGGTCGTGGGATCCGTCGCTCGGGAACCCTTCCTATGAGATTTACGACGTGACCGCCGGCACCGCCCCCGGAACCGCCGTTTTCCTCGCTTCCACCACGGTCAACAGCTTCACCCAGACCGCGCTGAGCACCAACACCGCCCATGCGGTGAGCGTAAACGCCTTTGTGGGGGCGAACAAAGGCCCCGCCGCATACTCCGAAGCCGTTTACACCCTGGCGGTGCAGCCCCTGCCTTACGCGCCGGCTTTCTCCGGCATCACCTCCTCCGGGCTTACGCTGAACTGGATCGCCAACGGGAACCCTTCCGGGACGCGGTATAACGTCAGCTACGCCAACGATATAAATTTCACCTCGCCCGTGGCCCAGACCACGACCGGAACCGCCGTCAGCCTCACCGGTTTATCCCCTAACAAACAATATTTTGCCCGCGTGAGCGCGATGAACGAGTCTAACCTGGAAACCTCTTCCGTCAGCCTGGGAACGGCGTACACTCTGGCGCAGCCTCCGACGAATCTCAGGCCGGCCGAGATTTCCATGTCCGGCATAACCCTGACCTGGAATGTGGGAACCAATCCGGCCTCCACCTGGTACGAGGTGCGCTTCACAACCAACCCCGGCTTTACCGGAACCGTGACAAAACTCAAGTCTTTCGCGCAGGCCTACACGGCGAACACTCTCTCCATCAACGGACTTTTAACCGCTACCACATATTATTTCGACGTCGCGGCGATGAACGGCGCTTTCGTAGAAACGGCCCGTACTCAATGCGTACCGGCCGCTTATACGCTGCCGGGGCCCGGCGGGGCGCCCGGCGGTTCGCTGGGCGGCACCAGCGACCCCTCCAGGGACGTCATGATAGCCGGCCTCCTGCCCGACGGCCGCGCCGTCTCGCTGACCGTCCCCTCCGGCGCTTTCCCGACGCAGACCGCCATCGCCATTTCCTCCTCGGCCACCAATTCCTGCGGACAGTCCGGCATCCCGGTAGTGGAAGTGCAGGTTTACACGCAGAACAACGCCCAGCCGCAGGTGCCTGTGACGCTCAATCTGAGCTATGACGGGCCGGCCTGGGCGACCATAGACGCAAAACGCCAGCATATAGTTCTGGGGAGATATAATCCCGTTTCGGGCGATTGCCTGCCGCTTGACACTCTTTTAAGCCCCGGGAACAGAACCATAACCGCCAACCTGAACCATTTCAGCATTTTTCAGCTGATGGAGAAGACCGCCGCCTCAAGTTTAAGCGCGGTGCGCGTCTACCCCAACCCTTTCTATACCAACAGGTTCCAGGGCTTCATCACCATAGACAACCTGCCCGCCGCGGCCAAGGTCAAGATCTATACGCTCTCCGGAGAAAAAGTGTGGGAAGGCACGGCCGGAACCACCGGCATCCTCACCTGGAACGCCGTAAATAAATCCGGCGTCATGGTGGGCAGCGGAATTTATCTTGCCGTAATAGATTCCAGCGCGGGCAAGAAAGTCGTGAAAATAGCGGTGGAAAGGTAACGGCATAGTGTGCGGAACGGGCAGGCACGGATAGTTATGAAAGCTCTTGATCACATCCGGGTTAACGCGAAGACGGCGGTTTACGCCGCCGCGTGCCTGCTTGCGCTCATATACCTCTTTCCCGGCGCGGCGGGCGCGACAGAAAAGAACAGATTTTTCTCCTCGAAAGCGGCCGGCACCACCAGCGCGGACTTTTTAAACCTGCCCGTCGGCGCCAGGGCCGCCGCCATGGGAGGCGCCTATAGCGCTATCAGCGAAGAGGCCTCCGCGATCTACTGGAACCCGGCCGGGCTCGTACAGATACCCAAACTTTCGGCGATCTTTATGCGATCCCAATACGTGGCGGACATCTCTTACCAGTACGCGGCGTACGCCCACCGCCTTTCATACGATTCGGTTCTCGCGGGTTCGGTTTTGCTGACCGACATCGGCGCCATAGACCGCACGAACGCCAGCGGGGACAAACTGGGGACTTTCTCGCCGCGCGACGAGGTGTTAACGCTTTCCTACAGTAAGGCGATCCTTGAGTTCTCTGACAGGAACATGGACGTGTCCATCGGCGTTTCGGCCAAATACATAAAGTCCCAGATCGTGGAATCGGCTCACGCTTATGCCGGCGACCTGGGCATCATGACCTATAATTTCGCCAGCATCCCCTACCGTCTGGGCGTAACTATGACCAATCTCGGCTCCGGCATGCGCTACGACGTGGATTCCAGCCCCCTGCCGCTGACCTTTAAACTGGCGGGCGCGGTAAACCCTTTCAGGAACATGCTGTTCTCGGCCGACCTGGTGCTCCCCAAGCAGAACGCCCCCAGCCTGCTTCTCGGTTCCGAACTCTCGACCGAACCCAACGAACTCACCCGCCTGAGCGCCAGGGCGGGCCTGAACACCCAGCGCCTGAAAGACGGGCTCGGCGGCTTCACTATGGGCGTGGGCGGAACCTTTCACTTCTTCAGCCTGGACTACGCCTTTGTGCCGCTGGGGGAACTGGGCTCCACTCACAAGATCTCCGTCACTTTCGATTTCCCTTTCCGAAATCCGGTCTTCAACCGCCGCGACCGCTCCATCTTTACAAAGATGAAAGCCGTATCATTGAAATAAAATCCGCAGTTTGACTTCCAGGGTCAAATTTTATAGATTTTCATTCATTCTTTTACGGGGTAAGCGGGGGAAGTATCGTTAAATACCGTTTTATTTGCGCGGATAAGGAGCGACACAATGAAGAAAAACAAAAAACCGGCTAAGCACACCAAAAAAGCCGCAAAAGCGAAAGCCGGGGAAAAGGCGCGGCGCGCTCCACGCGCGGCGAAAGCCAAGTCCGCGGTAAAACATCCGGCGGAAGGCTTCACAAAAAAAGAACTGGCGGAAATAAAAACCAAACTGGACGAAATGCGCGGCAGCCTTTCCAAGAACGTGGAAGACAAGAAAAATCTGGATATGCTGGAGCCCGAAGTCGGGGATTCCATAGACCAGGCCACGCAAAGCCTCGACAAGGAAATACTGTTTGAACTTTCCGACAATGAGCGCAAGATGCTGGACAGCATAGACGCGGCCCTGCGCAAGATGGACAACGGCGTTTACGGTCTGTGCGAGCACTGCAAAACCCCGATAGAGAAGAAACGGATCAAAGCGCTGCCTTCCGCCCGCTACTGCCTGCCCTGCCAGAGCGGCTCCGAAAAGAGCCGCCAGTAACGGCTGCCGACAAGCATAAAAACCCCCGTCCGCCTTATAAGTGGCCGGGGGGGTTCATTTAACAGGATATATAATGTAATGCCTGGGCAATGGGCGTTGACGCGAGAACCGCAGGATTGCAAAGGCGGGTCCTGTCGACGGGCAGCCTTTTTGCTTCCCTCGGAAACCTGCGGGACAAAAAGGCTGCCCGTCGCCACCCGCCATAAAACTTACACATTTGATGTTTGCTCGGCTAAATTCCCCGGCGCTCCTTTCCTCGCCAAAACACAATTTATCCCGCCCAAATCATGGTACGGCGTAATTGCCCGCCCCTGTTGTTTTTAACAGGGATATTTAAGGGGCATACTGAAACTGTTGAGAATTTATGGAAGCCCCGTTCGGTTTTTGTTATCATAACGCAGTTGGATTCCGACATGAAATCTAGAAATAAAATATTTGACAGTTTTGCGGAAGAATATGATTCTTTTCGTCCTGAATATCCGGTGGGATTTGTGAAGAAGATCGCGAAACACGTCAGATTGGTGAAACAGTCAAAGCTCCTGGAAATCGGATGCGGCTCCGGCCAGGCCACAAGAGCGTTTGGCAAACTTGATTTTGACGTGCTCGCCATTGACCCTAGTGAGGCATTAATTTCTATCGCAAAAAAGCGTTTCTCGGACACCCCTTCCGTTAGTTTTGAGTGTCTTAGTTTTGAAGAGTATAAAAGCGATAGCCAGCGATATGATTTTATTTTTGCGGCAAATTCTTTTCACTGGATAAGCCCCGAAGTCGCTTGGGGAAAAGCGCATCGTTTGCTGAAACCGGGCAAACATCTCGCGATCCTGACGATCAGACGTGAGCTTGAATCCGGACTCAAGGACGAACTCGATATCCTTTATCAGAAATTCAATGCGGCCTTTACAAATGTAAAGTCCTCAAGCCCCGTTCCAGGTTCGTCTGAATCGAGCCTCTCGCTTCAGGAAAAATACTTTTTCCCAGAGGGGAATATTTCCTATGAGTTTGATACAGAGTACGATTCAGATTCATATCTCGGTCTTATGCGGACGATGTCGGATCACAGGATGCTTCCACCTGATGTGCAAGCGACATTCTTTTGCGAGTTAGGAAAAGTCTGCAAGCGGCAAGGCAGATTTGAAGTCAAGAATATCACCAATGCTAAAACCTATACGAAAAAGGATTGAGGATATTCGTTTACCAACGGGCCGGTCATTACGCCGTATCATCAAAAGGGCGGGATAATATTATTTTGGTTTAAGGAAGCGCCGGAGAATTAACAACGCCGCGCGACCATCATGTGCGTAAGTTGTGCGCGGGGTGCCAGGGGGCCAGGCCCCCGCTTTACTATCCTGCGGGGCACTGACCCAAAGCTTACCGGCCCAGCGGCGTCACTTTACTGATTTTTCTGCGGGGGGATGGACGTGACCGACACTTCGGTTTTGAGCCAATTCCTGGCCTTGCCGGAAATGACGTAGGCCCGGCCGTCCGTAGACAGAACCAGGGTATCGGGTTCCAGAGTCCTCATGATCTCACGGCGCACCGCGTCCGGGTTGCCGGTCAGCGCGGCCAGGCGCGTCAGATCTTCCGTATACCGGCCGTACTTAAACCTGTGGATCTCTTCCAGCTTGGCGACTTTTGAAAGAGTGGTCTCGGCCATGACCACCTTTTCTTTCGCCTCCGGGGTCAGCCGGAGAAAATTGCTGTTTATCCAGGAACCCGTAAGGACGGCCATCAGCGCCCAGGAAACGACCAGCACCAGGCCGTCCGCCCACTCGCCTCGCTCCTTTACGCTTATCACGCGGCTTCCGCAGATATAATCGTGGAGAGCCCGTTTCTCCGGCGTGACCAGCGCCATGAGATAGCCGAGGTTCAGAACCGCGGCGCTGACAAAGTAAGAACCGGAACGTATGAACGCTCTGGAAACGGAAAGATCCGAACCGTCGGCGGCTTTCACCCGGATGCCCAGCAGATACTTCCCGAGGGTGGCCCGGCCCCCGGAGGAGAGCAGCGTCTCATAAACCAGGTAAGGGAGGATCCATAACAGTTTGCACCTGAGCTCGGCGGCGGCGGAATACTCCACGGCCCCGCTCCTTACCATAACCAGGAACGTTACATAAGCCCCGGCGACGAAAGGGGCCGCGTCGATGGCGTAGGCGAGAAAACGCTCGCTGAACCCAGCCGGCGCCGCGCCGCGCGGTTCCTCCGGCGGTAAAATCCCGCCGACGGTCTCAGGATTAAACTGAAAATTCTCGTTTTCCATATATCTCCTACCCCGAATTCCTCAATTGGAATTCAGAAGATTGCATCCTGCGATAATTATAACTAAACTTGGGCCTCCTGGACAGGGGAACCCACCCCCCGGCAGGCCCCGCGAACCTGCAGGCCTGCCGTTACCTAACTCTCTCTACACTTCTTCCAGACCCCTGCTCCCGTCGCGGCAGGGCTGGCACCGTTTGGGGAGTTTAAAACCCATGCTTTCAAAATATTTCTGCTCACCCGGATTGATCTCAAATCCGCTTCCGCATTGACGGCATTTTTCCGTAATGCTTCCCCTGACCTGATAGGCTTCCGGGGCTGTCAGACCAAGGCTGCGCAAGATATCTTTTTGCCAATCCAGAAAAACGCTTTTATCATCATGCTTTTGGAGAACTATAAGCGGCGTTTTAAACCACCGTGCCGGATCCGGCACCAGACCCTCGCGCACTCTGATGAATTTATTACGGCCGCAGCCTGGCTGATAACACTCCATGGATTGGCCCGGACAATCCTTGCGGTGGCACACGTTGCCCATAAATTTTCGCCCGTCGAAAAGGAACACGTCGAGATAATTAGAGTTATCCACCTTACGTTTATGCCTGGCTACCTGCGCTAAACCGGACAGTGAACTCAAGATTATCGCGACATCCACATCGGACGGATACCGATCGCCGCCCGCAACCGAACCGAAAACCGCAATTTCCTCCACTCCGGCGACAGCTTTCAGGCCGTCCGCGAACGCTACAGCAATTTTCCTAAAATTCTCCAGCTTATCCGTCATAAACCAGGGCTCCACTGAATCTTCCGGGCCGACTTTTGCGACTCCTATCTTGTTTATTTTAGCAAATGATCGACAAAAGTGCCGGGGGTATAGCTGGAGGGGTGGCGATGGGCAGCCTTTTTGTCCTGCAGGCAGCCGAAGGAAGCAAAAAGGCTGCCCATCGACAGGCCCCCGAACTGGCAGCCCCGGCATCTCCTTACGCAGTTGAACGGACGGGGAAAAATTGATTTAATAACTGTACGCGCCGAACGTCTTTTTAATCTCGGGCCAAAGGATATCCACATGAAATGGTTCTTAATGCTTCTCGTCTTCATCGCAGGCATCTACTACCTCGTCAATCAGCGCGGAATGGAGGCGCGCCGGAAAGCGGCGGCGGACAAGACGAAGCAGGAACAGATCAAAGCGATAGAAGAAATGCCTCTGCCCGTAAGACCGGAAAAAGAACACGTCATACAGTTTTCCATGCAAACCCTGCAGACCCTGCGGACTCTGGCCTCGGACTCCAACGAAAAGGTGCGTTTCGCGGCCATAGAACTCCTGTGGGAACTCCAGGACGAGCAGGCCCCTTCCGTAATAAAACGTATGCTGCAGGAAGAAACCGATACCGGCGTTAAAAAACGTCTCATCGCGATGATCGCGAAAGACAAGAGCAAGCTCAGCCTGGCCCTCCTCTCCGAAGCCATGAACGATTATGATAAAAACACCAGGCTGCTGGCCGTGGAAGCCATCGGCGGTTTCTCCAATAAGGAAGCTATCCTGGTTCTCAACAAAGGGATGAAAGATTACGACGAGGAGGTCAGGCTGAAATCCATCGAGGCCGTTAACCGCGTCCGCGGCGACATCGAGGCCAACAAGGAACAGCAGATCAAGGAACTGGTTAAACGTCCGCTTTTCACGGTAAATTAACCGGGCAGGGCGGCCTGCCCGTTGACAAGGAGGATATATGGACTCTGAAATCTCGCAGCTCGGCAAAAAAATACAGGCGGAAAGCGTTTTTGTGCACGACCTGAAAAAGGAGATCGCGAAGATCATCGTCGGCCAGGAAGACCTGGTCAACGGCCTCATCGTGGGCCTGCTGGCCAACGGCCACATCCTGGTCGAAGGCGTGCCGGGCCTGGCCAAGACCCTCGCGGTCAAAACTCTCGCGCAGACGGTCTCGGCCGCTTTCCAGCGCATACAGTTCACGCCCGACCTCCTGCCGGCCGATATCATCGGCACCATGATCTTTAATCCCAAGGACGGCGCTTTTTCCGTTAAAAAAGGCCCTGTCTTCACCAATATCCTGCTGGCCGACGAGATAAACCGCGCCCCCGCCAAGGTGCAGAGCGCGCTGCTGGAAGCGATGCAGGAGCGCCAGGTGACCATTTCCGACACCACCCACCGTCTGCCGGAGCTTTTCATGGTGCTCGCGACCCAGAACCCCATAGAGCAGGAAGGCACCTATCCCCTGCCGGAAGCCCAGATAGACCGCTTCATGCTGAAGATCAACATCACCTATCCTTCTAAAACCGAGGAAAGCCGCATCCTCGACACCATGGCCCGCCAGCATATCCCGGCGCCAGCCCGTGTAATTCAGGCCGAACAGATCCTCAAAGCCCGTGAGACCGCCGACGGGATCTATGTAGACGACAAGATCAAAAATTACGTCCTGGATCTGGTCCAGGCTACCCGCGTCCCGGAAAAGTATTCCCTGGAAAAGATCAAGCCGTGGATCCTCTACGGGGCGAGCCCCCGGGCCACCATCTTCCTGGTGCAGGCAGCCAAAGCCTACGCCTTTATCCAGGGCCGCGGCTACGTGACGCCGGAAGACATCAAGGCCGTGGGCCTGGACGTCATGCGCCACCGCGTTCTGATGACGTACGAGGCCGAGGCCGAGAACGTTAATTCCGAAACCGTGCTGAACACCATATTCGAAGCCATAGAAGTGCCTTAGGGAACAACGAGGGTTAGAGGGTTTGAGGATTAGAAGGTTAGAGGGAAAAACTTTTTAAAGGAATTTCCTTCTTCCAACCCTCCAACCTTCGAACCTTCTAACCCTCGCTAAATTTATGAACACCGCGGAAATCCTTAAAAAAGTCCGCCAGATAGAGATCAAGACCGGCCGGCTGGTCAGCGAGACCTTTGCCGGAGAGTACCAGAGCGTCTTCAAAGGGCGCGGCATGGAATTCGCCGAGGTAAGGGAATATGTGCCGGGCGACGATGTCCGCACCATCGACTGGAACGTGACCGCGCGTTACGCCAGGCCTTTCGTCAAACGCTTCGTGGAAGAGCGCGAACTCACGCTCATGATCGTGTGCGATATGTCCGCCTCGCAGTTCTTCGGCAGCGGAACCAAAGCCAAGAACGAGGCGGCCGCCGAACTGGGCGCCATGTTCGCTTTCTCGGCGCTCAAGAATAACGACAAGACCGGGCTGCTGGTATTTACCGACGGGCCGGAGCTCTATATCCCGCCCCGGAAAGGTAAAAACCATATCCTGCGCATCATCCGGGAGATCCTGGCCTATTCCCCGCGCGAACGGGGGACTTCGGTGGCCCGGGCGCTGGACACGGTCAACCGCCTGATGAAGCGCAGAGGCATAATAATCCTGATCTCGGATTTCAACGACTCCGGCTATGAAAAGGCCCTGCGGCGCACCGCCGTCAGGCACGACCTCATACCGGTAATGGTGGAGGACAGGCTGGAACGGACGCTGCCGAAAATCGGCGGCCTCCTGAACGCCGAGCTCCTGGAAGACGCCGGCGCCGTTCCGTTCCTGGCGGATCTCTCGTCCCCCGATTTCCTGGCCAGGTACGCGGCCGACCGGGCGGAAGCTTCCAGGGCCGTGGCGCGGACTTTCAAAAGCGCCGGCGCCGACTGGATCCTCGTGGATCCGGCGGGGGATATCTACGGCCCTGTGGTTAAATTTTTCAAAAAACGCGAAAGGAAGATACGGAGATGACGCGCTTTCTGAAATATGCGTTCCTGGCGGCGCTCCTGCTGTCCGGCGGATACGCCGGGGCGAAAGAGAACGACCTGACGGTGTCTTTCAAACTCGCTCCGCCCGCAAATAAACCGAAACTCGCCGAATCTTTCACGATCCGCCTCGAACTCACCCGCCCGGCCGCTTATTCCGTGAGGCCGGACACCGCCGCTTTTTCCAACGAAATTTTCTCGCTCCTGAAAATCAAAAAAGTTTCCGAAAGGGCGGACGGCGCGCTGAAAACCGGGGTCTTCGAGCTGGAGGCCGCCGCTTTCGACATCGGCGTCAGCACTTTTCCTGAGATAACATGGCTCCTGACGGCCGGCGCGGAAGAGAAACAGGCGAAAAGCCCGCCGTTCGCACTTGAGATACTGCCGCTTTTCGCCGGGAAAACCGGGCAGGAAGGCATCAGGGACATCTCTCCGCCCTTTAAATTCATCCCCTGGCTATGGCTGCTGGCTGGCCTCGCGGCAGCGGCGGCCGCGGCCTGGTTCCTTTACAGACGGTATAAAGCGGCGATAAACGCCGCGGCCTCCTCCGGTCCCGAAAGCGCGCCCGATCTCCGCTCTCCTTACGAAAAAGCCTCCGCCGCCCTGGCCGAACTTACCGCTTCCGGCATCTGGGCGGAAGGCCGGATCAAAGAATTTTACAGCCGCCTTGCGGATATCTTCCGCGGCTACCTGGACGCGCAGTTCGCCATAAAGGCGGAGCTGCTGACCACGAACGATATCACCCGGGAACTGCGCCGGACCGGGGCCGATATAAAGACCGTTATCAGGACAAGGGAACTGCTGGAAAGCGCCGACCTGGTAAAATTCGCCAGATTCAGACCGGGCGAAAAAGAGCGCGACGACGCCGTCGCTTCCCTGAAAGACCTTCTCTTATTCTTCAACCGGCGGGCGGAAAACGCGGCACCGCCGGCGGCGGAAGAGGGGGGGAAACAATGACTTTCCGGCATCCCTATATCCTGACGCTCATCCCCGTCATCCTGCTGCTGGCGGCCGCCGCCCGAAGCATGGGTTCCCGGCGCCTGGCTGCGCTCAAACTGCCCGCGTCCCTGCCCATCCGGGAAACCGGGCGCACTCTGCTGTTCCGGTATCTGCCTTTCTGGGGAAGGGTCATAGTCCTGTTGCTGCTTGCGTTAGCCCTGGCCCGCCCCCAAAAGGTGGAAAGGAGCGAACTCCCTCCCGCAGAAGGCGTGGACATAATGCTGTGTCTGGATACCTCATACAGCATGGCCGCCGAAGATTTCACTCCCTACAACAGGCTGGACGCCGCCAAGGCCGCGGCGGCCGATTTCATCCATCGCCGCGCCAACGACCGCATAGGCATGCTGATCTTCGGCGGCGTGGCGGTGCTCTCCTGCCCGCTCACCCTGGATTACCAGTCCCTGCTGGAGCTGCTGAATTCCGCTTCGATCAATATGACCAGGGCGGACGGCACGGCCATAGGCGACGCCCTTATCACCGCCGTCAACCACCTCAAAAACAGCAAGGCCAAAAGCAAGCTCATTATTCTCCTGACGGACGGCCGCTCCAACGTAGGCACGATCACCGACCCCGTGATGGCGGCGAAAACCGCCCTGGCCTACGGCATCAAGATCTACGCTATAGGCACGGCGACAAAGGGCCCGGCCCGGATCCCCACCGGAAACCCCATACAGCCCTACGCGGCCATAAACGACGATCTGGACGAAGCCACGCTTATGGAAGTGGCGGCGACAACGGGAGGAGAGTTCTACAGGGCGGGGAACTTCCTGGAACTGCGGAAAATATACGAAAAGATAGACGCCCTTGAAAAAACCAGGTTCGAGGTAAAAACGCTGGTGGACTATACCGACCTGTATCTGCTTTTCCTGATACCGGCCCTGGTCCTCGCGTCCCTCATTTTTATTTTGGAAAAGACTTACTTGAGGACTATACCGTAGGGAAAGTGGTTATGGAACTTTTTAGATATCCGATAGAACTCCTCTGGCTCCTGGCGGGCTTCGCCGCTCTGGTGTTCTTCTATTTCAGGGCGCGGGCCGCTTCCGCGCGCGCGGCCCGGGAACTCATGGACGACAGCCGGCTTTCCCTGCTCTCGGGTGAAAAAGCCCTGTCCCGGAAACGGATCCGGGATCGGCTCTACCTGGCGGCGCTCGCTTTCCTGGCGGCGGCAGCCGGGGGACCGCAGTGGGGCATGGAAATGTCTCCCTTAGCGGACCTGAACGGCAGCCTGGTGGTGGCCGTGGACACCTCTTTCTCCATGGGCGCGAAAGACATCAAGCCTTCCCGGATAGAGAACGCCAAACTCCTGCTGAACTCGATCGCGGATAAATTCCAGGACTACCGGCTGGGAATAATAGCGTTCAGCGGCGACGCCTATGTCCAATGCCCCCTGACCACCGACTCGGACGCCGTAAAATATTTCCTCTCCTACCTGGCGCCCGGCATCCTGCCAGTGCCCGGCACGGATCTCTCTTCCGCTATAACCGCCGCCGAACGCATGCTGGGCGGCTATTCCGGCCAGAAAGTGCTGGTGCTTATCACCGACGGAGAAGACCTGGCGGGCAAAGTGGACGAGGCGCTGAATTCGGCCGCGGCCGCCAACCTGAAGATCTTCACCGTGGGCGTAGGCAAAATGGAGGGTGAACTGATCCCCGTGGCGGACCAGGCCGGAAATACAACGGGATACAAGAAAGACGAGACCGGCAAAACGGTGGTTACGCGCCTGGACGAAGCCACGCTCCTCAGGATAGCGCAGAAAACCGGGGCCGAATATATCCGTTACGGCGGAGACCCGGACGCCGCGGCCGAAGAGATACGCTCCACGGTGGGCAGAATAGCCATGTCCAAGACCAAAGGTTTCGGCCGGGCCGCCTACAAGAACCGCTACCAGATACCGCTGTTCCTCGCTTTACTCCTGTTTTTGATAGAATTTATGTTCATGGAAAAAGGATTCGCCGCGCCTCCATTCCTCAAAAAATTCCTTTCCCGCTTCCGCAAAGCGCCGGCGGCGGCGCTGCTCGCCGCTTTGGCTCTTTCCGCGCTCCAGCCGCGCGCCGCCGGCGCGGCTTCGGCGGAAAGCCTGGCGCGCCGGGGCAATTCCGCCTACGCCAGAAAAGACTTCCCGAAATCCTACGAGTATTACTCGAAGGCCCTGGAGAAAAGCCCAAAGAACAAAAAGATGGTATTCAACCGGGGCGCGGCCTATTACCGCATGGAAGATTACGGGAAAGCGGCCGGAGAATTCGAAGAAGCCGCCAAAAACCCCAAACTCAAAAGCGCCGCGGACTATAACGCCGGGAACGCCTATTTCAAAAACTCCGAACTGCCGAAAGCCATAGCGAAATACCGCGAAGCGATACTGGCCGCCCCAAACAATCAGAACGCCAAGTATAATCTCCAAAAAGCCCTCGAACAGCAGAAACAGAACCAGTGCAATAATAAAAATAATAAACAGGACCAGAAAAAGAAAGACCAGCAGCAGAAACCGGACAACAAAAGCGGGGGAACGGACCAGGATAAAAAGGATCAGGCGGACTCTAAAAAACAGGAAGAACAGAAAAAAAAGGAAGCGGCCCGCCAGGCCGCGGACAAACTGCTGGAACTGATGAAAGAAAAGGAAAAATCCTCCGCCAACAAGGATATGATGAACGCCCGCTTCACCAACCAGCCCCGTAAGAAAGACCCCGCCTCGGGCAAAGATTGGTAACCGGCCGATGGTAGTAAGTAAAGCGCGAAGAGCAATTGAAGTTAATAATAGGGCGGGTAATTCAAGTAATAACTTGGGTGGGATTAAAGATCCTACATCTTAGAATGGCGCCGGGGATATTGAAAACGTGAAAACCATCATGTGCGAAAGTTTACTGGAGGGGTGGCGGCGGGCAGCCTTTTTGTCCCGCAGGCCCCTGAGGGAAGCAAAAAGGCTGCCCGCCGACAGGCCCCCGACTTTACTATCCTGCGGTTCTTTAACCCAAAGCTCATCAGCCAGGCGTTACCTTATGACTTTCGCGGCCGTTGCGTTAACATTCCTCTCGGCGCGGCCCGCCTCCGCCGCCCTCTCCATCTCCGCGGAAACCGACAAGACGACCGTCGAGATCAACGACAGCCTTTACCTCACACTCACCGTCACCGGCGACTCCGCCTCCGTCCCCGAACCCGCCCTCCCCAGGATGGACAACTTCAACGTCTACTCCTCCGGCCGGAGCCAGAACATCTCTATTATAAACGGAAAGATAAGCACCTCGGTCGCCTTTACCTACATCCTCTCGCCCAGATTTATAGGCAAACAGAAGATCCCTCCCATCTCTGTCTTTAACGGCAAGGAGAAATATCTCACGCAGGAAATAGAGATCACGGTGACAAAGGCCGCCGCGACGGCCCATCCGCCCGGGACGGATCAGTCCGGCAGACCGGCCCGGAGGCAGCCCTCGTCCGCCGAGACCCGGACCGCCATGAAACCGGAAGATCTGCTCTACCTGACCGCCGAAACCGACAAAAAAGCCGCCTATCCCAATGAGCAGATAAACCTGACCATAAGGTTCTACACCGCGGTGCCGCTGACCTCCAACCCGCAGTATGTCCCTCCGCAGTTCAAGAACCTCATCTCCGAGGATCTGCCTCCGGTCAGGAACGGCGAAACCGTAGTAAAAGGCGCGCGCTACTCCTACAGCGAGATAAAGACGGCGCTCTTTGGAATAGAAGAGGGCAGGGCCTCCGTCAACCCCGCCTCGGTAGTGGCCCAGATCCACAGCGAGAGCGCGATAGACCCGTTCGACCCAAACTTTTTCCAGCAGTTCTTTTCCATGAGCGCCGGTCAGGGCGAGACCCGGCGGGTCGCCAGCAACCCCGTCGAGATCAGGATCCTGCCGCTCCCCGCGGGCGCGCCGCCGTCGTTCAACGGCGCCGTGGGAAATTTTACGCTCTCCGCCGGGCCGGATCATAAAGAGATCAAGACCGGGGAAGCCCTGAACCTGTCAGTAACCGTGGCCGGCAAAGGCAACCTCAAGATCCTCACCGCCCCGAAACTCCCGGATATGCCGGACTTCAAGGTCTACGACACGATGAGCTCGCTGGATATCTCCAAAACCGGAGACGTCATCGGCGGGAAAAAGACTTTCACCACCATCCTTATCCCGAAAACCGAAGGCAGGCGGATCATCCCCCCGATACGCTTCTCTTTCCTGGATCCGCAAACCAGGTCTTACAGGGAACTGACGGCCGGGCCGTTCGAACTGCTGGTGAAAAAAGGCGACGGGGAGGGGAAGAATTTCTCTTTCGCCCACGGCGGACAGCCGGCCGGCATAACCCCGCTGGCTTCCGATATCCGCTACGTTAGCGACAGGGCCGTTCCTCCGCTCCTGGCGGCGGCCGCCGGCCGCGTCTCCGCCCTGCCCCTCTGGCTTAATCTGTTTCCGGCGGCGGCCGTGCTTTTAAGCCTCTGGCTGGCGCGCCTCAACGATTCCCGTCTCAAAAACCCGCTGCTCTTCCGCTTCAGGAAAGCCGGCGGGGCCGCGCGCGCAGGCCTCGCCGCCGCCGCGGAAAAACTCGCCGCCGGCCGGCCCCAAGAAGCGGCTCCTCTCCTTTATGATTCCCTGCTGGCCTATCTGCACGGCAAGTCCGGCCTTAAAGCGAGCGGCCTGACGATGAAACGCGCGCTTTCCCTGCTCAGGGAAAAATTCCCGGACATAGGCGAACATTCCCTGGCCGAGATCAGGGATCTCTGGGAAAAGCTGGAAGCCGCGCATTTTTCTCCGGGCGGGGCCGGGCCGCGGGAGGTCAAAGATATGATCGAGAAGTATTCCTCCCTGCTGGATCTGCTGGAAAGGGAATTCAAGAAATCCAAAAGAAAATGAAGAAAACCATATTATTCACGCTGTTCGCCGTTTGTTCCGTCCATACCGCCGGCGCCTATGACCGGAACATCCTGGCGGAATATAACGACCTCTACAAGAACGGCGGCTACCAGGCCGCGCTGGACGGCTATAAAGAAATGGCCGCGAAAGAACCCGGCAACCCCAGCGCCTTTTATAACGCCGGGAACGCCTACTTCCGCATGAATAAGCCGGGGCTGGCACTCCTGTACTACGGTAAGGCTTTCCGGCTGGATCCGCGCGACTCCGATGTCCGCGCGAATATGGATCTCGTCATGAAGCGCACGGGGCAGGCGTTCGTGCCGGAGGGTATGCCAAAGGCGCTCCATTACCTCTACTACTTCTTCTCCGACGGGGAACTCAAGGCCGCGGCGGTCGTTCTCTGGTGGCTGGCCTGTCTGCTGCTTTCGCTTTACGCGCTGAAAGCCGGCCTGCGGGAGAGGCTGAGCGGGCCGCTGCTGGGCGCGGGACTGCTCCTGGCCGGTTCGCTTTTGTGGCTTATGGCCCGCGCATCTTCGCCGTTCAATGAGGCGGCGGTGATAACGGCGGAGGGGTCGGCGCAGCTCCTGAGCGGGCCGGGGGAAACGTTCAAGGCGTACGCTTCGCTGCCGGAAGGCAGGCTGGTGAAAGTGCTGGACGACACCGACGACGTCTACTACGAGATAGGCATCCCCCGCGAAGGCATAAAAGGCTGGATAAAAAAAACCTCCGCGGAGAAGATTTAAAAGTGGATCTGCCAGTTCGCTGGCTCTGCCCTGTTTAGTATACGGCCTTTTGCCCTCAGTATTTATCTTCCCTAAAGGCCCATCCCCTTATGGGCCTTGCGGCACTACTCTCTTATACAAAAGATTTGTAATATTATCTTGCATGGGACACCTGTAATCCTCCGAACAGACATGAGAGACCGGAATTCGCATCCAAATCCTAACTGCTTTCAAGAGTAAATAAAAATGAGACTTAAATTTTTTTATCTCACAGTCATACCATTGATCGCGTTAATCCAAACGGCTCGCGCCTCAGGTTTTCCGCGGGTGGATGCAGATATCACAACTTATGATGACAAAGTCGCGACACTAAATACCTCATTCAACCAGACCGCCGCTAATCCCAGTGATAAGAAATGGATCGTATCTAAGCTCCAACACATGGTCGATGTGGATCAGTACACGAGGAAATATAACAATACTCCTTACGATCATGCTTATTCTAATGCTGAAAAATCAGAATTCATCAATCAGTTCGGGGTTCGTTGGCGCTCAGTAGATACAAACAACACCTCCGATCTCAAGGAACTTATCAAGATCTATACCTGGTTCATGATCAGTGAATTCGGACAACGTGCAGACCAGAACGCCTGGCTGCTGGTACAGCATGCGGACATGGACTACGCCTTTCAAAAATCCGTACTCACTATTTTGTCTGGTCTTTGGCAAAAGGGCGAAACTAATCCGACAAATTACGCTTATTTGTTTGATCGTGTTGCGGCTTCATTCAACGACCCGACCCAAACAACCTTACAGCGTTACGGTACTCAGGGGGAATGTACAGGCCCGGGAACTTGGGAGCCTTTGCCAATGGAAGATCCAGAGCGTATTGATGATCGGCGGGCTACAGTAGGTTTGGGAACCGAAGCTGATTACATCAAACTCTTTAAGGATATATGCCATTTTGCCGATAAGTTCATTGAAAAGAAAGCCAGCGAAATCCAGTTTCCACAAAGAACCTTCCGCCCCATATTTTTGGAAGATCAAGTACCGCGGGAGAATAGATCATCAGGAGTTCATGGGAAAAGCCCATTACAACGCCCCTTTCGGAATCCTTGTAACGCTTAACGAGGAGGCGGCAAGCGGCGACCCGAGCATAATTCCCATACCGCTCTCCTCACTTATTCTTTTGAGGTAAGATTATTTTTTGCAACACCGTCGAGAAATTGGACTGTTTGTGTCCATGAATAAACCAAAACTGCGGTTCAATCCGCTCTGTTCACCTTGCGTCCAGGGTCGAAAAAGCACCCTGCGATGTTATAAGCCATCCTCGGATTATTTTCTGGAAAGTGAGGTTGCATACAATGTCAAAATCTAAAGGTAACATACTATTCCAGCTCACCGGATCCATAGCTTGCTACAAGGCCTGCGGTGTCGTCTCAAAACTGGTTCAGGACGGCTTTGAGGTCAAAACCATATGCTCGGAAAACGCGCTGAAATTTATAGGCAGATCAACTCTTGAGGGGCTGACTCATAACCCGGTCTACGTAGACACTTTCGAGGAAAAATTCGCGCTTGAACATATTGAGATAGTGAAATGGCTGGATCTGGCGATAATATGCCCGGCTACGGCCAACATCATCAACAAGCTCGCCGCAGGCATAGCAGATGACTATATTTCCACCACGTTCCTGGCTTTCGACTTCGCGAAGCCTTATCTGATAGCGCCGGCCATGAATAAAAATATGCTTAACCATCCGGCCACTAAAAAGTCGATAGAGACGCTGGAAAGCTGGGGGGTGAAGATTCTCAAAACGGGTTACGGTTACCAGGCCTGCGGCGTCGAAGGAGAAGGCCGGCTGCTTGAACCCGCGGAGATATTCGGCGCGATAAAGGATGAATTCAAGAAATGAAAATACTGCTGACCATGGGCGCGACACGCGAATACATAGATAGTGTACGCTTCATAACCAATCTGAGCACGGGGAGAACCGGCTGCGTGATAGCCGGCCTCCTGGCCTCAAAAGGCTGCGAGGTCGTCTCCCTGGTCGGACAAGGAGCCTTAAGACCGTCCTCTCAGGAAATAAAGACGGTGGAATTTTCAGATTTTAAGGATCTGGACTCAAAAATGCGCGCCCTCCTGAGTAAAAATATTTTCGACGCGGTCATACATTTGGCCGCCGTCAGCGATTATTCGGTGGCTTCTGTAAGCGTGGGCGCTAAAAACCGCTGGTCGGGAGTGCGGGGAAAGATAGATTCTAAAGCCGGAAGCATGACCGTGACGTTCAAGAAGAATTTCAAAATAATCGACAGAATAAGGGGCTACTGCCGCATCGGCGCGAATCCGTACAATCCTTTCCTGGTTGGCTTTAAACTCACGGACACCCGCTCATCCGCAGAAATAAACAAAGCTGTAAAACGGCTGCGTTCCGCAGATCTGGTCGTTCATAATGACCTGAGCGGGATATCTGAAGGCGGACATATCTTCAACATCTGCCGAAACGGGGAAAAGCCCGTCTATTGCATGGACGAAACGCAGCTCGCCAAAAAACTTTACACCGCCATAAAAGCGCACACAAGTGGAATGAGCGCTAGGTCTTGAGGTTTGCATTCAAACCGGGTCGGATTGGCCTAAATATTTAGTAAAAAATTAATATTTGTGAGGGATAAAACATGATAAACGTTAATGACCCTGACTACGTACTTGAGGAAGAACTGACATTGCTGGGGCTTTATCTTGCGAGTTGGACGGAGAAGGACGTCCCCGGCTTCCGGGCCTGGAAAAATCACCGGTTCGAAATCCTGGATACGCTTGCCGAAAAGGGCTATCTGCAAAGTTCCAGAGGCGCAAAATCGGTCTATATCACTCCAGAAGGCCTGACTAAGGCTAAAGAACTTAAAGAAAAATACGCCAAAACTGCCGGACTTTAATAGACTGCGTATCGGCTTTTTCGCTATAACCCAGGCCGACACCCATTCCTCCTCCCGTCCGCATCACGGGCCCACGCATTACCCAACGCCATAAACATCCTCGGATTATTTAAGTTCTTCACTCCGGCCATCGTAAAAAGGTAGCGTCTACCTTTTTGCACAAACGGGAATAATCGGCGGCAAAATGATAAAATTTAGGGGCTTGATTTTACGGAGGATAATGTGAAAATTGCGATTGCCGGCGACCATGCCGGGTTTCCTTTAAAAAAGTATCTCGCCGAACACCTTAAGACCATGGGGCATAAGGTCGAGGATCTGGGAACGGATTCCGCCGATGTCTCCGTCGATTACCCGGACTTCGCCGCCAAAGTCGCCCTGGCCGTGACGAAAGGCAAGGCCGGCAGGGGTATCGTGGTCTGCGGCAGCGGCGTGGGCGCCTGCGTGGCCGCCAACAAATTCACCGGCGTCAGGGCCTCGGTCTGCCACGACACCTACTCAGCGCGCCAGGGCGTGGAACACGACGACCTGAACATCTTATGCCTGGGCGCCAGGGTCATAGGCACGGAACTCGCGCGGGAGATAACCGACGCTTTCGTAAACGCGGTCTTCTCGAACGAGGCGCGCCACGTCCGCCGCCTGGACAAAATCAGGTCTTTCGAACAGCAATGATCCGCACAGGAGAAATTATGGACATTTTAAAAGAAGTCAAAACTACCGGCGCCAGTCTCTGGCTGGACAGCCTGAACCGGGACATGCTCCTGGACGGTTCCCTGGCCGCGCTGATAAAAAATTCCGGCGTGACAGGCGTTACCTCCAACCCCTCCATCTTCGAAACCGCGATACTAAAGTCCTCCTACTACGCCGGCCCCATGGAAAACCTCGCGGCCAGGAACCTCACGGCGGAAGTTATTTTTGAAACGCTGGCGGTGGAAGACATCCAGCGCGCCGCCGACCTATTCAAGAACATATACGACGCGACACGCGGCGCCGACGGCTTCGTAAGCATGGAAGTGAGGCCCTCGCTGGCGCATGACCTGGCCGGCACCGTCAAAGAGGGAGAGCGGCTGTTCTCCAAGATCGGACGCAAGAACGTAATGATAAAGGTTCCCGCCACCCTGGAAGGCGTGCAGGCCGGCAAGGCCCTCCTTAAGAAAGGCGTCAACATCAATTTTACGCTCATCTTCTCGCCCGACAGATATGAGGAAGTGGTGAAAGCCTATATAGAAGCCCTGACCTGGCGGACGGAGAGCGGGCTCCCGGTGGACACGCTGGCGTCCGTAGCCAGCTTCTTCGTCAGCCGCATAGACACCCAGACCGACGAGGAGCTAGAAACCCTGCTGGCCGCCGAAGAATCGTTCGATAGCGAGGAGATGTACGACTTCGCCAACGCCGCCAGGGGCCGGACGGGCGTCGCCAATTCCCTTGTCGCCTACAAAAAATACGCGCTGATCTTCTCAAGCCGGGAGTTCCTGGCGCTCCGGGAAAAAGGCGCCCTGAAACAGCGCATACTCTGGGCCTCCACCGGGGTGAAGAACCCCGCCTACAGGGACACGCTGTACGCCGATTCCCTGCTCCTGCCCGATTCGGTAAACACCCTGCCCGGGGCGGCGCTGAAAGCGTTCCTCGACCACGGCTCCCCGGACAAGGCCCCGCTCCCGGCCAGGCTGGCCGCCGCGGAATCTTTTTTCACTAAACTGGAGACCGCCGGAGTGGATTTCCGCGCCATTCTGGAATTTCTGGAACGCGACGGCGTGGAAAAATTTTCCCGCGCCTACGATTCCCTGATCAGCCATATCGAGGAGAAAAAGCGGGCGCTCTCTACGGCGGGAGCGGCTCCGGGCGCGAAAGAAAGCGGCGCCCTCCTCCCCGAACTTCCTTACACCGAGTACGGGCCGGCCCTTGAACGGCTGAAAGAAAAAGATTTCGTGAAGCGCCTCTGGAAAAAAGACGCCTCCCTCTGGAAAACCGGGCCGGAGCACGTAAAGATCATCGACAATTCCCTCGGCTGGCTGGACGCCCCGTTCAAAATGCTCCCGCGGGTGAAAGAAATAGGCCGCTTCCGCGACGAGATCCTGGCCGAAGGCTTTTCCAGCGTGGTGCTGCTCGGCATGGGCGGCTCCAGCCTCGCGCCCGAAGTCATCCGCGCGGTATTCCAGAACCCGCTGAATCCGCGGCTCCACGTCCTGGACACCACGGATCCGGCCTGGATCCTCTACGTCAAGGAAAAGCTGGATCTCAAAAAAACGCTTTTTATCTTCGCCAGCAAATCCGGCGGCACGATCGAGCCGTCCAGCCAGTTCAAGTATTTCTGGAGCCTGCTGAAAAAATCAGGCGTCAAGAAACCCGGCAATAATTTCGCCGCCATCACCGACCCCGGCACGGGCCTGGCCGCGCTGGCCAAAGAGAAGAAGTTCAGGAAAATCTTTCTCAACTTCGCGGACATAGGCGGCCGGTTCTCCGCCCTCTCCTACTTCGGGCTGGTGCCGGCGGCCCTTTGCGGCGCAGACATCAAAAAAATGCTGGAACGGGCCATAGACATGGCCAACCTCTGCAAGGAACCGGAACTGACCCGCAATCCCGGCGCGCTGCTGGGCGCCCTGATGGGGGGCATGGCCCTCAAAGGCCGGAACAAGCTGACTCTCGTCATGCCGAAAAAGCTGGAAGTCTTCGGCCTCTGGGTTGAACAGCTTGTGGCCGAGAGCACCGGCAAGGAGGGCATGGGAATAGTGCCGGTCTGCCTTGAAAAGTTCTCAGCGCCGGAAACTTACCAGGAAGACAGATTTTTCGCGCATACCCAGCTCGGTTCTTCCCTTGACGCCGATACTGCCGCCAGGCTCGGCAAACTGAAGACCGCCGGACAACCGGTCTACACCATGTTCATGAAAGACGCCTACGACCTGGGCGGGGAATTCTTCCGGTGGGAAGCGGCCACCGCCGCCGCCGGCGCGCTGCTGGGGATAGATCCGTTCGACCAGCCCAACGTCAAGGAGGCGAAAGACCTGACGCTCAAAACGCTGGCCGCCATGACCGCCGGGAAAAAAGCCCCGGAACCCAGACCGCAGTTTTCCTCGGACAGGCTCTCTGTCTACGCCTCCAGGGCGCTGCGCGGGGCCCTGGACGGCGCGGCCGGCTACGACGAAGTGTTCAAGGGTCTCTTCTCCGCCCTGAAAGAAAAGGAATACCTCGCCCTGCTGGCCTATCTGCCCAATCTCCCGAAGGTGGAGGAAGAACTGAAAAACCTCAGGGAAACCCTCAAAACCCGGACCCGCGCGGCGACAACGCTTTCCTACGGCCCGCGCTACCTCCATTCCTCCGGCCAGCTCCACAAAGGCGGGCCCGACAGCGCCCTCTTCCTTATCTTGACAGGCCCGGTCAAAAATGATATCAATATCACAGGGGAAAAATACACTTTCGGGCAGCTGGAAATGGCCCAGGCCGCTGGTGATTTCGAAGCTCTGGACTCCAAAAACAGACGCGTTGTAAGAATTCATCTGAAGCACCCGTTGGAAAAGTCCCTGCGCTGCCTTAATGAAAGGATTTCCCGGCCGCGGGAGATCAGCGCAGTTCATACGCAAGGGGAGGAGAGTACAATGCTTAAATTAACCGCGAAAAAGGGCGCCGGCTCGAAAACCGCCGCCAAAACAAAACCGGCCGCCGTAAACGAATACGTACTGATAGACCATCCCAGGAACCTGGAGAATATCACGTCAAGGCATTACGCTGTCCGGGTCTCCGTGAGCAATGCCGCCGGCGTAGAGCTCTCCATAGACGACCAGCCCTGGCAGGCTTGCAGGCATTCCGTAGGTTACTGGTGGTTCGATTGGACAAATTTCGCTCCGGGCGCCCATCAGCTTACGGCCAGAATGCGCACTAAGAACGGCGAGTACCTGATCTCCAAGCGCCGCCGCTGCAAAGTCAGCTGATAGAAACCGGACGCAAAGCGGTTTGGATGTAAAGCCATCCGGATGCACGGCGGATTAAATATGCCTGCCTGTGCCTGCGGGTGGCTTTGACTTTGGCCCTTTACGTTATGTCCCACGACACTCCCGCACTTGAAACCCTGGGCTGGAATCCGGTATTGGCTAAAGCTTTCATAATTTTTTCGGATAAAAACCTCATCCCCGCGCGAGTCGTCGCCGAGCACCGCTCCGCCTGCGAAGTCGTCTGCGCCGCCGGATCTTTCCTGGCCGAAGTCTCCGGCCTCTTCCGGCGCGCCGCGAAATCAAAAGCCGATTTCCCCGCTGTCGGGGACTGGGCCGCCCTCAGTTTCGAGCCGCGCGCGAAGCGTCAGACCATACAGGCGCTCCTGCCCAGAAGCTCAAAACTTTCCCGCCGCGACCCCGGCGGCGAAGAGGAACAGGTTATCGCCGCCAACATAGACGCCGTTTTCATCGTCCAGAGCCTGGACGGGAATTACAATCTTAACCGCCTGGAACGCTACCTGGCCGCCGTCACAGCCGGGGGCGCCTCCGCCGTGGTGCTTCTGAACAAGGCGGATCTGGATCCGGACGCCGCTCTTAAGGCCGACGAGGTTCGCTCAATGAGTTCCGGTGCGCCGGTTCTGCCGCTGGATTCCATAAACAAGACGGGCTACGACGCCCTGAACGCCCTCCTGACCCCCGGCCGCGCCGTGGTTCTGGCGGGTTCTTCCGGCTCGGGCAAGTCCACCATAATAAACAACCTGATGGGCGCGGAACTCCAGCGCACAGCTTCGGTGCGCGAAGAGGACGCCCGCGGGCGGCACACCACCACAGGCCGGAAACTTTTTATCCTGCCGGGCAGCGGGGCGCTGCTTATAGACACCCCCGGAATGCGCGGCCTGGAGCTCTGGAAAGACGCCGGCGCCGCCGACGGGACTTTCGACGACATCCGCGCGCTGGCCGAAAGATGCCGGTTCGGCAACTGCTCGCACTCCAGCGAGCCGGACTGCTCCGTGCGCGAAGCGCTTGAGGCCGGAACGCTGCCGCGCGCGCATTACGAAAATTACCTTAAACTGCGCAAAGAAGCCGCTTCCCTTAAAACCAAAACGGATCATGACGAACGCCTTAAAAGAAAAGGCCGCGCGGACAACTCCGGCAACACCCTGAAAGACGCCTCACGGCGCAGACAGAACCCGCTCTTATGAACTACCTCTACGCCTTTGCCAAGGAATTCCTGACGCTGACCTGGACAGTGCTGCCCTATTTTCTCGGCGGGGCCGCTTTCGGCGCGGCGCTGGACGTTTTCGTCAAGCCGGAATTCGCGCTGAAACATCTGAGCGGCGGCTGGCTTTCCATGGGGAAAGCTTCCATACTGGGCATGGTTCTGCCCGGCTGCTCCTGCGCCACCATGCCCATGGCCGACGGCCTGCGCCGCAAAGGCGCGGATCTGGGCACGGTTACCAGCTTCCTGCTGGCTTCGCCTCTGGTCAGCCCGCAGACCCTGGTGCTCACCTGGGCCATGCTGGGGTGGAAATTCGCCGCCGCCCGCGCTCTGGCCGCTTTCTGCGGGGCCATGACGATAGGCGCCATCTTCCTCCGGCTTGAGCGCTCAGGCTTCCTGGACATCCCGGCGCCGGAGCCGGTCAAGGAATGCTGCTCCGCCTGCGGCTGCGCCGACGGCGGGGAAACCGATGAACCCCGTAAATTCTGGCCGGTTTTCGTGGACATTCTCAAAGACCTGGGCAAATATTTCCTGCTTGGCATGGCCATAGCCACGCTTCTCACGGTGCTCCTCCCGGCGGGTGTGATCACGCGCTACATCGGCTCCTCGGGGCCGCTGGCCTACCTCAGCGCGGCGCTGCTGGGCGTACCGCTTTATGTCTGCGAGGGCGAGGAAATACCATTGACCCTGTCGCTGATGAAACTGGGCCTCGGGCCGGGGCCGGCTTTCGCATTCCTGCTGGGTTCGGTGGGAACCTGCATCCCCACCATGATAATGTCGCAGAAACTTATAGGGAGGCGCGGCCTGCTGATCTACGCGGCCTGGTGGCTGCTCTTCGCTCTCTCTTCCGGGATACTGTTCGGACTGGTGTTCTGAAGGGGGAAACCGGATCATCCGCAACCGGCGCCTGAAAGTTTTTATGTCTAACTTCGTCCGTTTTTTTCTGACTCGTCTAAGGATCTTCACGCTGGTCGGCTGCGTGGCGGTCTGTCTTTATTTCGTGGCCCGCGTAATAATATTCTCCTACTCCTACTACAGCCCGGTGGAGAAACTATTCGGCATACTGCTGCTTACCGGCGAAACCTATATGCTGGTGCACGCGCTGGGCTACATGATAAACGTCTTCAATATACGCGGCAGGGAACTGACCGCTCCGCGCGCGGAAATAAGGCAGGGGGAAGAGCCGTGGGTGGCCGTGGTGGTGGCGGCGCGGCACGAGCCGAAAGAAATACTTGAAGAAACCATCATTACTTTCCGCAACCTGGATTACCCCAATAAGAACATTTATTTCCTGGACGACTCCAGCGACCAGCGCTACAAGGAAGAAGCGGACGGGCTGGCCGCGCGCCACGGCATAAAGATCTTCCGGCGGGAGGAGCGGCGCGGCGCCAAGGCCGGAATAGTAAACGCTTTCATGGCCGGTATGCCGGAGAAATATCTGGCCATTTTTGACGCGGACCAGAACCCGATGCCGGACTTTCTCGACGAACTGCTGCCCTATCTGGAAGCGAACGAGAACCTGGCTTTCGTGCAGACGCCGCAGTTCTACTCCAACGTGGGCGACAGCCCCGTGGCCATGGGCGCCGCCATGCAGCAGGCCATCTTCTACGAGAGCATCTGCGAGGGTAAGAACCTAAACGACGCCATGTTCTGCTGCGGCACCAACGTGGTCTTCCGGCGTACAGCGCTGATGAGCGTGGGAGGTTTCGACGAGAGTTCCATAACCGAAGATTTCGCCACCTCCGTGAAATTGCACGTAAAGGGCTACAAATCCCTCTACCACCCGCATGTGAAAGTGTTCGGCCTGGGCCCGGATACGCTGCCGGCCTACTTCAAACAGCAGGCCCGCTGGTCCGGCGGAACGGTCAGTGTTTTCAAACGGATCATCCAGCTCTTTTTCAGGTCTCCGCGTTCTCTGACGCCCATGCAGTGGCTGGAATATTTCCTGGCCGGCAGCTACTATTTTGTGGGCTGGGCTTTCTTTTTCCTGATGATCTGCCCCATAGCTTTCCTGCTCTTCAACGTACCGTCCTTCTTCCTGCGGCCGGAGATCTACCTGACCACTTTCGTACCGTACTTCTCGCTTTCCCTGCTTGTTTTTTACTCCACCATGAGCGAGCGGCATTACACCTTCAAGCAGATCTATACCGGACTTATACTGGGCTCGCTTTGCTTCCCGGTGCTTATGAAATCCACCCTGCTGGCCCTGGCGGGGGAAAAAATGACTTTCGTGGTTACCACCAAGGGCGGACGGGAACGACTGGACTGGAAAGGGCTTTGGCCCTACAGCGTGATGCTTGGCCTTAATGCAGCCGCTATCGCCGTAGGCGCCCTGCGCTTCGGCAACGATCCTTATGCCATAGGGGTTAATATGTTCTGGGCCGCCTATCATATCTTCATACTTGCCAATATATTCCGTTTCAACAACCCGCCGGCGCCGCCGGAAAAGGCGGCGGCATGAAATGGATCCGGATCCTGACCGCGGCAGCCGTTTTAGGCCTGTCCTATTACTGGCTGAACTATGAGGATGTCCGCATACTGTGGCGGCCGCTCGCCCGTTTCGAGAAAGAATTTCCCGGCTGCGTAGCCGGCATTATCTCCGGGGATTACGCCTCGCTGGAGCTGCCGACGGGCTTCGCGCATTTCTACCTGGCCTGGGGCGACAATTTTCCCTCCGCCGAGATAGCAAAAGCCAACCGCGGCGGCGCCATACTTGCGCTGACCTGGGAACCGTACCTTAAGACCGGACGGGAGCAAAGTCTGCTGGCCGGTATAGGACGCGGCGAATACGATGCCTACATAAAAGCCATGGCCGCCTCGATAAAAAAGTACGGCCGCCCCGTTATGCTCAGGTGGGGACATGAGCCCAACGGGGACTGGTATTCCTGGAGCGGCGCAAAAAATGGAAACTCCCCGGAGGAGTACAAAAAAGCCTGGCGGCGCATGGCCGGCCTGATGCGTACCGGCGCCGGATCGAAGCTGAAGCTGATCTTCAGCGTCAACGGGGAAGACAAGCCGCGCGCCGGCTGGAATAAGTTTGAAAATTATTATCCAGGCCCCGATTACGCCGACGCGGTGGGGCTGGACGCGTATAACTGGGGGGAATCGCGCTGGTGGTCCGCCTGGATCGCGCCGGGCAGGCTGCTGAAAAGCCCCTACCGGAGGGCGCTGGCAATGGCGCCCGACAAGCCTCTGTTCCTGACCGAGACAGCCGCCTGCCGCGAGGGGGGCTCGAAAGCGCAGTGGCTGTCCAAATTGCTGCGCAGGCTGGAGACGCGCTACACGGCGGTGAAAGGCTTCATGTGGTTCGATTATAACAAGGAGTGCGACTGGCGGCTTTCTTCCGACAGCGCGGCCGCCGGGATCTACGGGCGGGCCGCGGCCGCCGGTTTTTTCAAAGCCGATGGCGGACGCCTAAACTGGTTCTTTGGAGATTAATATGGGCATGACAAAACAGGAACTTATGAAATTCATAGATGACGCCGCGGACCTGGAGGAAAGGGCCATACAGATCTACAGCAAACATCTTAACACTGCCCTTTTCTGGAGCGGCTTCCCGGAGTTGACGCGCAAACAACTGAGCATTTCCCTGAATATGCTGATAAAGGAATCCGGCAGGCATTCGGCGAAGCTCAACGCTTTAAAGGAGAAGATTGGAAAAGGGGGAAAAGATGTTTACTAAACAGGATTACGTTAAATATTTCCTCCAGATAAAAAAAATAGAGGATAGCATGAGCGTCGAGTTCCTGCGCTGCGCCGAAAAGCTCGAAGATCCGGAAATGAAAGAATTATTCATGCAGCTGCACAAAGAGGAAATGGCCCACAACAAATTGGCGGACTCCATGCTGGAGATGTTCAGGGATAAATAAGCCGGGGAAACGGCATTCAAACATGAAAACATTATTTTCAGTGAAACGCGGCCTGGTTAAATATTCGATCCTGCTCTCCTGCCTGGTTTTCCACCACCATGTCCCGGGCTTCGCCTTTTCCCCGACTGCCTATCCCGGGGCGGCGTGGATGACGTCCGGCAGGGACTCCAACGGGGTTGACGGTACGAACACGCAGGGCATGGTGCGGCAGGGCGTCGAGATCCTGCGCCTGGAAAGCGGGCAGCCCCTGCAGATTTACGGCAAATATAACTGGCGTTTCAGGAACGTGAACAAAGACTATTTCAATTCATACACGCCGTACATGGGGACGATGCTGTCTTTCAAATACGTGGACTTTGGGGCGGAATTCGGCTGGCCCCGTTACACCGGGCTTTCCAACAGCAGCCAGGACTATTCCGTGTTCGCCAGCTGGTCCCGCTACCGGAACCTTAAGGAATGGCGCAAGTCGGACTTCATAAAGGCTCTCCCGCTCTCCACCTGGGGAAATGCGGCTTACGACCTGGGCCGCCAGAACGGCTCCTCCACCATGGGCTGGGCCAAATTACAGGCGGATCTCTTCTGGCTGCCGCGTAATTACATGGCCGGACCTTTCGTGGCGTATGACTGGCGCCTGCGTACTCAAAACGCCGATTATTTCAACCTGAGCGAAGTTTCGTCCGGCTTTGAAATTGGCAACGACGTGGTTCAGCTCGGCGCCAAATACTCATGGCGAGATTATCCGAAACTACGCCGGCAGGATAGCGGCATGGAGTACTATATCACGTTCTATAAGGCCTGGGATCTCAAACGCGGCCGAACCGCCAAGAACAAATAGCGCTTCTGCCGGCCAAAAGATCCCGCGCCGGCGCTCAACGGCAAGACAATCCGACGCCTGTGGCGATTATCTCGAACTTGCGGTTTTCTTTTCTGCGAGGTATAATATCCGGGTAGCACTATTTCAAATCACAGGAGGCTTATATGGAGATTGTCATAAACCGCGATAGCCGGGCCTCCTTCTTTCTTTAGTCCGATTCAATCCAGAGGTCTCCGGTATAAGCCGTACGGGTCCGCGCCCGCGCGTTGCGCGCGCGCTTTATTGACGCTAACCAGGAGATCACAATGTTTGAAGATAAATCAATGACCGCGCTCGTTACGGCGGAGCAGAGAGGCAGTTTTACCGTGCGGTTAGAGGGCAGGGAACTGCCTGCCCTCGCGGCAGGAAAACTTGCGGGGGAGGCCGCCTCAAGGTTGGACTTCCCCGTAGTGGGGGACGACGTAGCGGTGTCACTGCACGACGGCGGGGCCAAGGCCGTCATCCACGGGGTGCTGCCGCGGCGGTCCATACTGCTGCGCAAGGAACTTGGCGCCGCTGGCGACGCGCAGCCGCTGGCAGCCAACATCGACAAGGTATTCATTGTAATGGGACTGGACGGGAACTATAATATAGCCCGCCTGGAACGCCTGCTTGTGGCCGCCTGGGACAGCGGGGCTCTACCGGTGGTGGTACTGACCAAGAGAGACCTGTGCCCGGAAGCGGAACTGGCCGGCAGGCTGGCGGCTGTAGAGCTGGCGGCGCCAGGGGCGCGGGTGCTGTGCCTGTCGTCGCTGTCCGGAGATGGCGTGGCCGGGGTGGAGGCGGAGCTGGCCGGCGGCGTGCGCTGCTGCTTCGTGGGGTCTTCAGGCGCTGGCAAGACCACGCTACTCAACCGTCTGGCGGGGCGGGAAGCCGCCGCGACCGGGGCGGTCAGGGAGGGCGACTCGCGCGGCAGGCACACCACCACCGCGCGGCAGCTGTACTTCCTGCCCTGCGGCGGCCAGGTGATAGACACCCCGGGCGTAAGGGAATTCGGTGTGGCATTCGCCGGGGAAGGCCTGGCAACTTCGTTCAGCGATATCAGGGAACTGGCGGCGGGCTGCCGATTCAAGGACTGTTCGCACTCCGGGGAGCCCGGCTGCGCCGTGGCAGCGGCGGTGGAAGCGGGCACGCTTCCGGCGGAGCGCCTGAAGAGCTACAACAAGCTGCGGCGGGAAACCGAGCGGCAGGAACTGCGCACCGACCTGAAGAAGCGCCTGGCGGCCAACCGCAGGCTGCGGAGCTTCGGCCGCATGGTACGCGACATCAACGATGAAAAGCGCCGTCTGCGCGGCGGCTGAAAAAGCGGAGCTTAAAGCAATTGGGACAGGGCCAAAAGTATCATAGAATATAATAGACAAGACAAATATATGTCACAAAACTCCGCTTTTCTTCAGGCAGTGGGGCGGCATAAACAGGAAGAAAGCTGGACGCACTTTGAACGCAAAAGTTTATAGCCAGAAGCCGGAAGTATTAAACGTATAACGCGGAAACCATAGAATGGCACGATTACGATAACCGAAAAGGGAATTGCCATGACTGATAAAAACAGGGATATAAATCAAGTCGCGATTTATGAGACGGAAGACGGAAAAATTAAAGTAGATGTCCGTTTTGAGCATGAGAACCTTTGGCTGACTCAAAAGTTGATGGCATCCCTGTTTGAATGCAGCACGGACAACATTTCATTACATCTGCGCAATATCTATAACGAAAAAGAGCTAGATGAAGCGGCAACTACCGAGGATTACTCGGTAGTTCAAATCGAGGGCGGGCGTGAGATAACCCGGAAAGTCACTCATTACAGCCTTGAGGCCATTATTGCTGTCGGCTACCGGGTAAATTCAGCGCGCGGTACCCAGTTCCGCACATGGGCAACCGACAAGCTGAAGAATTACATACTAAAAGGTTTTGCTATAGACAGCGCCCGCTTTAAATACGGCAATAAATTCGACACCCGCTATTTCGAAGAACTCCTGGAAGAGATCCGCGAGATCCGGGCCAGCGAGCGGATGGTTTACCAGAAGATCACCGACATTTACGCCACAGCGGTTGATTACTCCCCGAATACGGCGGAAGCTGAAAAGTTTTTTGCGACAGTCCAAAATAAGATGCACTGGGCCATAACCGGACAAACCGCCGCTGAAATCATTTCAGAAAGGGCGGACAAAAATAAACCACATATGGGCCTGACCACCTGGAGGAAAGCCCCGGCTGGCAAGATATTAAAACCTGACGTTGGAGTAGCGAAGAACTACCTGCAAAAAAATGAAATAAAGGAACTGAATCACATCGTGGACATGTACCTCGATTACGCGGAGTTACAGGCTAGCCGTGGCCGGTTGATGAAAATGAAAGATTGGGTGGAGAAACTTAACGCATTCTTAAAATTCCATGAGATGGATGTCCTGCAAGACAAAGGGAAAGTATCGCGGGAAGTCGCCCTTACCTTAGCCGAGAAAGAATACGAAGCGTTCCGCATAGAACAGGACAAGACCTACATCTCTGATTTTGATAAAGCAGTAAAAATGCTTAAAGGTCCGAACAATAAAGAAAGCAAAACCGGCGATGGCTATAACCCGGAAGTTGAACTCGCGAAAGGCGCTGATCTAACAACAGCCTCCTACGACAAGACGCAGAAAATCAGCGTTACTGCCGGAAAAGTGACGGTAGGGGGGAAGCCAGGGATCGCCGTGATTGCCGGAATTGCAACCGGCAAGCAGGATGCGGGCATAGACGGCACCATAAATTTATGGCTTTCTATTTTCCGCTACAAACGGCCCGATGGCACGACCAACCATGTAGCCGGCTGGAATATCTCTTTGGCGTTAAAGTCCAAGCAAACGTCTATTGAGACCGCCAAAGCTTTTGCCGCCTATATCAACGCTGGTGCGAGGCCTTACAAAGCCAAAGCCGCAGGTAACAAGACCAAGGCGGCCGTAACGATCATCTTTACAAAAAAATAGTTTTTTAAAATGTCAAACAACATTAAATCGGAATCCGCGGATTCTGCTCCGCGCGCGCGGAAAAGAGTCTGCATTATTACCTTTGGTTGACCTGTGGGGACGATTCCGCATTACTCTGTATCGGTTCCTAAAAAATCTCTATAGATCTAGCGCCTAGATAGCTCGATGATGCCGCGAGTCGTCGCGGGCGTGGCCACGCAGCGCGGCCCCGCACCGCTCCTCTGCACCGCACGATAGCCGCACGGTCGGCCACGGTGCGCGGCCAGCCGGCCCTCAACAGGGCCTTGGCCGGGCCGCACTGCAGTGTCGCTTCGCTCCACCCCCTACCCCCGGTTCCGCCAAAGGCGGCCCGTACAGCGCAGAATTTAATTTTTTCTTATTTTTAAATTATGGCCACCGGGAGAGGGGGAACCTGCAAAGCGATTCCGCCACTCCCACTTCCTAGTCAGTTCAAAACAGAGTATTGACTACCGAACACGCCCGATGTATACTTGATATGTCAAGTATATATCAAGTTATTAAAATCTTATGAAACCTCTAACCCCACAATTGAAATTCTTGCTATGGCTTGCCCGGGCGCAAGCGATAATCACACGTGCATTTGACAACAAGCTCGGCGGCGGCCTGAGTTTTAGCGACTTCCAAGTACTCTATTACCTCAGTTGTGCGCATGAGGAACGGATGCGCCGCATAGACCTTGCCGAGAAAATGGCCCTTACGGCCTCAGGCATAACAAGGATGCTGGCCCCAATGGAAAAGATAGGTTTAATCAAACGAGAAGCCAGCGAGCGTGACGCACGCGTCAGCTATGTAAAACTTGCGACAGGAGGACGTGCCCTTCTCCGGGAAAGGCTTGGCGACGCAGAATTAATAGCTGCTGAGATGTTTCCTGTTGGAGAGGGCAAACAAGCAGCGGATTTGGAAGGCCTCTTTCGGATGTTTTCTACCGGGCGCTTTTTGTTCTAACCCAAAAAAAGGTATCCCGAACTTTACGGAATATGAAAAAAAGGCGAAGCTAATGAGAATCGCTATTATAAATGGCAACCCCGATCCCGAGAACCAGGGATTTGAAGGATATATTCAACTCCTGGCAGCCGAACTTAATTCCCTCGGCAACGAAACTGAAACAATCTGCCTTCGAGAAATGAAGATTAACCATTGTGTGGGATGTTACTCCTGCTGGCTGAAAACTCCAGGTGTCTGTGTTTTCAATGATGATGGCCCGCGGCTGCTCACCGAATTCCTTAAGGCGGACCTTGCCGTCTACGCATCCCCTGTATTAATGGGATTCATCAGTGCGTTATTGAAAGGCGCGCAGGAGCGGTTCCTTCCTCTTTCCCTTCCATTCTTTTTGATAAAAGACAACCGGCTCCAACATATCCCACGCTACGCGAAATATCCCGCCTCCGCTGTACTGCTTGGAGCGACAGAGGATGATATATCCAGCACGGGCCTCATAGAAAATATTTTCAAAAGCGGACGGACACGCCGATTCCTTTTTACCAAGACGATGAACACTCCGGTTAAGGAGGTAGCCAATGCACTTAACGATATTTAATGGTTCTCAAAAAACGGGAATAACTAATACAGAGATTCTGGTCGCAGGTTTTGTGGATGGGTTTTCCGCTATCCCCGGCAACACTTATACAGCTTACAAACTAAACTCTTTTAAAGACTTAACCGAAGCTGTAGCGTTATTCAAAGATTCCGATCATATTCTTCTCGCCTTCCCGCTATACAATTACTCCATGCCAGCGGTGGTTAAGGACTTTATTGAAAGATTAGAGCCGCTGAAAGGGAAGTGTACTGGGAAAAAGGTCGGATTCCTGGTACAGTATGGCTTCCCGGAAGCCGTGCACGCAAGGCCTCTTGAGAAGTATCTGGAACACCTGTCCAGCCTGCTAGATTGCGCATACTTGGGCACAATAATAAAAGGAGGCTGCGATAGCCTTGCCAAAAGCTCAAAAAGCAGGAACAAACATATTATTGCTGGTATTTCCATGATTGGCAGAGCGTTCGGAACTGACGGGATGTTGGATAGACATCTTCTGAAGAATTACTCGAAACCAGAAACACAAACCCTTCTTTCAAAGCTATTCATGCGGGTATTCGTATTACTTGCGAACCGATACTACTGGGGGGCAGTACTCCGAAAAAACGGCGTCGAGGCAACCAGTTTTGCCCGGCCCTATTCAGACCAGCAGAATTAACTATAAGGTTTTTATAAAAAAGTAGCCAAAGGGGAATGCTGTACGGCCTGCCTCTGGCAGGCCGTATGTTTTAAATGGGTTCGCCGGCTCGGCCCTATGCGCGGCCAGCCGGCCCTCAACAGGGCCTTGGCCGGGCCGCTCCCGGGCCGCCAAAGGCGGCCCGTACAGCGCAGAATTTAATTTTTTTCTTATTTTTAAATTATGGCCACCGGGAGAGGGGGATTTAAACGGGGGCACCTTGGTTAATTAAAAACCCGCCTCGGCTCGCGTTCGCTCGCCCTGGCGGGCTTTTCTGTTATTATCATGTAGCCCCCGTGGGGAGGGGGAAGCCTGCAAAGAAAATATGGAGAAGCCAGGGCCAGTAGCGGCTTGCCTCGTGATGGCCGCCGCCCCTGACCCTGGCCCGCCTTAAATGCCCACGCCCATGGTACAGCAGAATTACCCACCCGGGAACGCGAATAACAACAAAAATAGCCATTTTCATCACGACACCACGTTGTCGGGTTGGTCTGCTATACTTTTAAATATAGAATAGATGCATGAAGCCCTGGAGATAGACTTAAAAAAATGAATAACCCTGTAGGAAGAAACGACCCATGCCCTTGCGGCAGCGGCAAAAAGTTCAAGAAGTGCTGCCTAGACAAAAATGCAGGCGCTCCAGTTTTGCCCACAAATATCGTGAACCGACTTAAAGCGCGGCAGCTACAAACCCAGAAGCAGCAGGGCCTCGGCAGACAGATCATTTCCGAGTTTCACAATGGTTTTCGGTTTGTTGCCGTTGCCAACAAGCTCCATTATTCCTCGAAATGGAAAACATTCCATGATTTTCTTCTGGATTATATTCCGCACTTGTTCGGCCCCGTATGGGGAACTGCCGAACTAAAAAAATCTCCAGAGAACCAACACCCTATTGTGCAATGGAGAAATCTTGCATACGCCCACATGAAAGGCAACCAATCCGGTGATGCCCAGATTCAAACCGCGCCTATGACTGGGGCACTAATTTCATATATCAGTCTGTCCTACAACCTCTACCTACTGGCGCACAATGTGAAGCTCCAAAGCCACCTGATTAAAAGACTTAAAGACACGAATCGGTTCATTGGCGCAAAATACGAAACATATGTAGCTGCGGAGTTTATCAAAGCAGGGTTCTTAATTGAACTGGAAGATGAAACGGACGGGAATACAACTCACTGTGAATTCATCGCGACCGCCAAGGATTCTGGGAAAAAATACTCGGTAGAAGCTAAAGCCCGACAGGCCGGTAAAGATAATGTGAGCATTACCACACAACTTTCAAAGGCACTCGTCAAAAAAGCAGATTATGAGCGCGTCGTATTTATCGACATGAACATTCAGAACTTTGTCACCCGTGTCGATGAAATTATGGCGGAAATACGACGGCACGAAACCGAGCTGCAAATTGACCACGAACCAGCCCCTTCTGCCTATCTTTTTATTACAAATTATCCCTTCGAATACGGGCTTAACGGTATTTACGAGAGCAAGTCTGTGCTGGGACATGGATTTAAGATCCCAGATTTTGATTTTGAGTTTACTTTTGGGAACATACGTGATTTGTTAAAGGCGAGAGCCAAACACCGGGATATGTTTACTCTAGTCAACTCAATGCGAGAACATGACGAGATCCCGTCAACATTTGATGGAGAGTATCCAGAATTCTCTTTTAACCAGGACAATGCTCCTCCGCGTCTGATTATTGGCAGGAAATATTTGATTCCTGGCAAGGATGGCAAGGACGTTGAAGGAGAACTTACTACAGCCTGTGTTTCGGAATTCAAAAAGGAGATTACAGGAGTTTACCACACTATGGCCGGCGAGAATATTATTATCACGTATCCGATGAGTGGAGAAGAGCTTACTGCTTACAAAAGGCAACCTGAAACTTTCTTTGGAGTACCTCTACAGGCGAACCAGAAAGCCAATACTCCGCTTGAACTTTTCGATTTCTTCTATGCGACCTACAAATCATCACCTAGAGAACGCCTTTTAGAGTTTATGAAACATTGGCCAAATCAGGATATTTTAAGAAACACATCCACCGAGGAATTGGCAATTACATATTGTGAAAGCTTAGTGCAATACGCCTTTAGAGAAAAACGGAGCGACCCGGCACAAAAGCCGGCTTCTTAACTTATGGCAAACATTATCAATTGCAGACTAGCAGCCACAAATGTGGCGCCAGATACTTTTAAAGAATTCGAGCAAAGCATAAAACTATGCCACCAGGTATTCACAACAATGGCGGTTGAAGCTGGGATGCCCAGACTAATAGAGACAATTTTGGCCGAGGATTTTGACAACATTGTGCTTGAAAAGATGAGGAAGAAAGAACATGAGGCCAGATTTACTTCGGAGCGGCCATTCGGGCATGTGGCAGCCAAGAACCTTTCACAAGATGATTCCCATGACCATGTAATCATCATTTTCAATGCCTCCGACTGGAGCAGGGAAATGTCGAGCACTGGGGACGGGAAACTGCTGCAGTTGGCACTTATTGCACACGAACTCGCCCACCCATATTTAATGCGTATGAGATCCGCCAGCGGCGCGGCCAAAGACGTTATCTATCCGTTTATTACACCAACCGAAACCGCCCGCAGCCTTACCCGGATAATAATTGATGAGTATTATGCGGACTCTCTAGCCGCTCTCATTGTAAACCATCTTTGCACAAAGACCATAAATGGCGCATCCTCGCCGGCACACATTTGGGATATTTTCGGGCAGACATATCTTGAAAGCCTTAAGCAGCATATTTCTAAAGCCGGGGAAGTATTTCCAGGCTATGTGAACAGCTATAGAACGCGGCAAATACCTCTAGAAGAGATGTGGGGGAACGTACAATCAGCAACTGAACATTTGTTCGTCATGTATATTCATGCCCGCGCGCTAGCAGATGCCACCGGCGAAGAGGTTTTAATATTCGATTCCCCAGAAATAAAGCAATTACCTTTCATGCAAAGGTACACTCAAGGCTCCACCACCACGTTCCTGAATAGATTCCGAAGGCACAGCCCATTACTCTCAGTTGATTCCTGGAGAAAAATGGAAGAAGATGTTATCCCTGCGGGGGAACTCGCTTTTAAAGAAATTTGGCGACGGTTGGGGCTAGAATTTCAGGAAACCGCGCCGCAGAAGTCCTATAAAATCATAGTTTCCGCGCCAGCTTAGGTTGGGCCACGTTAATTTAATGGCAAGCGCCCCGGGTTAAATCTATATAATTAATTGTTGCGGTGGCCAGTGCCTGTTCGTTATTGCCCACTAATGGGATTTTTCTGGAATATAAAAGATTAAAAAAACACATCGATAATTAAGTTACTGAAAACCAAGTGTTTACCAAGGCAGCAGGCATGAGATTTATAAAATTTGCATTAATATACATTCTGTTTGCCTCACAAGCATTAGGGGCACAATCGCCTACTGCCCCCAAAAAAGAAAACCTTATCGTGTTCATCCATGGCTTCATGGGAAACAACCAGGCAACTTGGACAAACCACGATTCTAAGGCATTTTGGCCAGACCTAATTAAATCCGACGATAAATTTTTATCCTTTGACACAGACACCTATTCTTACACCGCTGCCCTAACGCAACAAAGCCTCACGACAAACGAATTATCGACTCGTTTTCTTGAGTATTTAATGCAAAAGACCCAGGAATACAATAACGTTTTCATCATTGCCCATAGTTTTGGCGGCATCATTACCATGGACACCCTTAGCAAACTGGCCGACTCAGAGACCAAAGTTTTTGAAAAGATTAAGGGGATATTTCTGCTCGCGGTTCCATTTAAAGGAACAGACATCGTAACAAAGAGTTTGAGATATCTAGTTCCTAGCCAAATTATGGATGAACTAGAAGCATCAAATACCAATTCTTTCCTACAGAATTTAGACACCCGCTGGCTGAAGCTAACAAAAGAAAGAGCGCGCGAACATAAGTTGTTGCCACAGATTCATGTCGCATATGAAACCAAGAAGACCGGGGTTTTATTTTTCAGAAAGATACTGGTTGATCGCAATGCACTTTTTCCATATCACGATGATTTAACAGCAGGGCCTCTCCCCGCTCAGACAAACCATTCCGACATCGCTAAGCCCAGCAGCAACAAAGATGAGATTTACCGCTGGGCAGCCAGATATATCGACCGTATCCTTGAGGGCTACTCTCCAACAATCATCGCTGATTATGGCGTAAACCTTGAGCAGTCTAAGTATTACTTTGACACTCAATCAGAACTTCCCGCAAGTGTTTTCTCAACCAAGGCGTTGCCGCCATTACGAATCTTTTCAGAAGACCCATATTCATCGTTCAACTGTTTTGACTATGAACAATTCCGTTTGATTAAAGAAACATCAGATTATCTGGTTTTCAGCAATGAAAATGACAAATCCCCGACCACACTCCGTTTTTATTATATGCGATCAACCAGAAATGTGATATTTTACTTCGGCGACGTTGTTTTCAATGCTTCAAAAGAAGATGCATCTTACACAAATCGATTGGACTTCTCAAAGTTTATAAGAGCCTTAACCAATAACGCTCGACTAGTATTTTGGGATATAGAAAAAGATTCCCCACTATTCCGGACAGGGCATGTTTTACCCACCAATATAATGTCCCGTGATAATGCCGAGTTAATCGAAAGCATCTTGCAAGAAATAGTTCAGATCGAGAGATACTTCGGTATAAAATTTAGATATAGAACCAAATACACCATGGTAGATATTGAGAAGATCAAATACATCGGAGAGGTTTTACGAGGAAAAGAAATTTCTTTAGGCAAAACCATAACCATCACATTAAGCACTCTCGATGAAAAAAAACGATTTTTGCGTGGATTAATACCCGCTGATTATATTGAAGGATATCGCTACCATTTCGATTTTGAAGACGAAAAAGGGGATTTATTCGGAACCGCTATTGATCTGGGCAAGAGAAATATTCGTGTCCCCGAAGCCGAATTTAAGCCAAACGCACAATATCTCAAGGAAAACCTGGATAAATCTACGGGGCCTGTAACTATCCAAATAGACTCGCTAAACCCTAATATCCCCATTAAACTATGGCATTACCGCCAGATGGTAACACATGAGCTCCCGATAATAACTCGTGATGCCTTGCAAGAAGAAAACGAGAAAAAGAGAGCAGAGAAGTCTTCTAACTGAAAATTATTGCCACCCTGGAAGAGGGGAAACGGAAATAAGGTAAATCCTTATCGGTGGCCATAATTTAAAAATAAGAAAAAAATTAAATTCTGCGCTGTACGGCCTGCCCGGCCACGCAAGGAGGTGCACCATAGTTCAGCCGAACGCGGTTCAGGTTTAAAATGTAAAATATACGTAATGAAAAAAGTCCACATCATTACCTTCGGCTGCCAGATGAATGAGGCGGACTCGGAGCTGATCTCGGAGTCGTTCCGCGGACGGGGGTTTGAGGTGACGGCGGATCTTAAGGACGCGGACGCGGTGGTGGTCAACACCTGCACCGTGCGGCAGCGGGCGGAGGATAAGGCGATCTCTCAGATAGGGCGGCTGCGCAAATGGAAACTGGAGCGGCCGGAGAGGCGCGTATTCATCGTGGGCTGCGCGGCCGAGAAACTTGGAAGCAAAAAAATAAAGGGACAATTTCCGTTCGTGGATGAGGTGGTGGGGGCGAAGAGTATAAACAGCGTGGACGCGGCGGTGGAGAGAAAGTATCCAGTATCCGGTAACCGGTATCCAGTAACTACTAATTCTTTACCGGTAACCGGTTACCGGTCACCGGTTACCGCTTTTGTTACAGCCATGCGCGGGTGTTCGCTTAAATGCTCTTATTGCATCGTGCCGTCGGTCCGTGGGCCGGCCCGTTATCTTCCGCCGGAAGAGATCCTGGCCGAGGCCGCGGCAAAAGCCGCCGCGGGCGCGCGCGAGATCATCCTGCTGGGCCAGACCGTTAACGCTTACGCTTATAAAACTCCGGAAGCCGCGTTGTCCTTTGCGGATCTGCTTAAAAAAACCGCCGCCGTTCCGGGCGTAAGCCGCGTGCGTTTTATGAGCCCGCACCCGCTTTATTTTGACGACGGATTTTTCCGCGCTTTCAGGGAAGAGCCTAAGATAGCCCGCTACGTCCATCTGCCGGTGCAGAGCGGTTCTGACCGGATCCTGAAGGCCATGCGCCGGGGCTATACCCGCGCGCAGTACCTGGAGATAGTAAAAAAGATCCGGGCCGCGGCTCCCGACGCCGCCGTTTCCACCGATTTTATCGTGGGCTATCCGGGCGAGACCGAGGCCGATTTTAAAGAGTCGCTCTCGCTGGTGGGGGAAAGCGGAGTCTCTTTCGCCTATTGCTTCAAATATTCACAGCGCACCGATGACAAAGGCCTGGCCCCGGAGCTTGGGGAACCGGAAATGGAGGAGCGGCTTGAGCGGCTGCTGGCGGAAGTGAAGAAAAATTCAAATGACATTTTAAACAAAAGAATTGGTAGAATAGAGGAAGTTCTGCTTGAGACCGGGGAGCATGGAAGGACTTCGGCGAACTTTGTAGTCAGGCTGGAGCGGAATACGGGGCTTGCGGCCGGCAGCCTGATCCGGGCGGAAATAACGGGAACGCGCAAAAACACTTTAAGGGGAAAACTTATACCATGACCAAGAAAGACAGCAAGGTTTTCAAAGAAAGACGGGAACACGTGCGCCTGCCGATCCTCCACGGCATCCTGGAACCCGTGGAACTGGAGTTCTACGCCAAAGGCGCGGACGGGAAGCACCACCCCCAGCCCGCCATCCTCGTGGATCTCTCGGCCGGCGGCATGCGCCTGATAACTTTTCTTGAGCCGCCCCACTCCAAAGAGCTCAATATGATCCTCAAGCTCGCCGGCGTGAAAGAAATGCCCATAACCGGCCGCATCTCCTGGGTAAAGGAAAAAGGCGGCGTCTTTATGAACGGCATCATTTTCTCGGGGATCAGCGCGGAAGACAGGAAACGCATAAGCGACATGGCGGAAGATTACGTGGACTGCGACACCCGCATCGCGTTGAAACTGCCGGAAGTCTGCGTGGCGACCTGCAAAGCCCACGGGCTGTGCAACAAGCCGCAGAAAGACGAACCGCTGTTCAAGAAGAAGTAGAAACGAGGGTTGGAAAGTTGAGGGTTAGAAGGTTAGAGGTTTAGAAGGTTGGCCAGAAAGATGGCTTTTCCCTCCAACCCTCCAACCTTCTAACCCTCCAACCCTCTAACCTTCCAACCCTCAAAATGTCCCTTCCAATCTCCAAACCCATCACCATCATGGGGGCCAACGCTTCCGGCAAGACCGGCCTGGCCCTGGAACTCGCCAAAAAAACGGACGGGGAGATAATCTCCGCCGATTCCAAACAGATCTACAAATATTTATCAGCCGGGACTTCCAAGCCGGCCGGCAGCTGGACGACCCTGCGGGGACACGAAGTCTACCTTGTGGAGGGCGTACCGTACCATCTGGTGGACATCGCCGATCCAAGGAACACGTACGACGCGGGGACTTTCGCCGAGAGCGCCAGGGCGCTCATAGATTCCATTTCCGCCGAGGGCAAAACCCCCATCATCGCGGGGGGCACCGGCATGTATATCCAGGCGCTCTGGAACGGCCTGGATCCCCTGCCGGCGGCGGATCAGAACATTAGAAAATCTCTGGCCGCTTTCGCCGAAGAAAAAGGCAGGGAGGCCCTGCACGCTGAACTCGCGGCCCTGGATCCCAAGGCGGCCGCCCAGATACCTCCCAACAATCTCCAGCGCGTGATACGGGCGCTGGAGATCACCAGGCTGGCCGGCCGGCCGGTCTCGGAGCTGTGGTCGGGCAGGTTCCTCGACGCCCTGCCTGCGCATCTCGGCAAATTCGTCTTTCTCAAGTGGGACAGGGATCTCCTGAACGAACGGATAAAGAGCCGGACAGCCTCGGTCTTCGACGCCTGGGTGGAAGAAACCAGGGCGCTGCTGGAGCGCGGCTATCCGGAAGACGCGCCCGGGCTGAAATCGCTGGGCTATCCGCAGGTAATAGATTTTATCTCCGGACGTATGCCGCGCGCGGAAGCGGTGCGCGCCATCGCCGTCGTCTCGATGGCCTACGCCAAGAGGCAGAACACCTGGTTCGGCAGGTATAAGAATGCCCTGCTGCTGAACCTTTCGGCCCCGGCCGACTACGATCCTGAACTCCTGTCCAGGAAGGTGCTGTCACAATGAAAGTCACGCTTATCGGCGCCGCGCTGAAGAAAAAACCCAAAGGTTCCCCGGCTCCGGCGGTGGGGCTGGAGGAACTGGCGCGGCTGGCGGAAACCGCCGACCTGGAAGTGCGCGAAAAGTTCCTGATCCGTCTGACAAAGTACAACCCGTCCACTCTTATAGGCTCCGGCAAAGTGGAAGAGCTCCGGAAGCACGTGGAAGAGGCCAAACCGGGCCTGATCATTTTCGACGAAGAACTCACGCCGGCCCAGCAGCGGAACCTGGAACGCGCGCTGGGCGTGCCCGTGATAGACCGCACTTATCTGATCCTGGAGATCTTTTCACGAAGGGCCAGGACCCGGGAAGGCAAACTGCAGGTCAGGCTGGCCCGGTTTTCCTACGACCTTACCCACCTGACCGGCAAAGGCGCGGCCATGGGACAGCAGCACGGGATGATAGGCGCGCGCGGCCCCGGCGAACGCCAGCTTGAATACGACAGGCGCACGCTGCGGGACAAGATAACCGGGCTGCAGAAAGAACTGGACGCCATAAGGGACGAACGGGCCACCCAGCGCAAGAACAGGGACTCCGTTCCCATGCCCCAGGCGGCCATCGTGGGCTACACCAACGCCGGAAAATCCACCCTGCTCAACTTCCTCACCGCGCAGAAACACGCCATTTACGCCGACGACAAACTCTTCGCCACGCTGGATCCCACCACCAAGCGCGTGCGCCTGCCCGGCGGCGGCTGGGCGCTTTTCACAGACACGGTCGGCTTCATCCAGAAGCTGCCTCACAACCTGGTGGCGGCTTTCCGCTCCACGCTTGAGGAAACCGCCTACGCCGATCTCATCATTCATGTGCACGACCTGTCCTCTCCCCAGGTGAAGCTCCAGCACGCGGCGGTGCAGGAAACGCTCAAAGATCTGGATCTGGCCGGCATCCCGGTGATCAACGTCTACAACAAGATAGACGCCGTGCCGGATCATCGTTTTTACTCCGAGACGCTGCGGCGGGCGCGGCCGGTTTTCGTTTCCGCCCTGACCGGCGAGGGAATGAAAGAACTGCTGGACCGGGTGGAAAAGGCCCTGACGGCCCGGTGGGGGGACTACAAACTGGTTCTGCCGGCGCGGAAACAGAAACTTCTCTCCGAGATCTACAAAAACGCCATGGTCAAAAGCGCGGGCTACGGCCCCGAAGAGATAACGCTGGATTTCAGAGCCACCAAAGAAAATTACCAGCGCATTCTTAAGCTGCTGGGGCCGGCGATTTAAGGTAGAGGCAAAGCGGTTTTTTTATATAATTGGATCTATGACCAAAACGGACCTTCTGACCGCCGGCCTGCTGGCCGCCAGCTATCTTCTGGGCGGCATCCCGGCCGGCTACATCATCGGCCGCATTAAGGGAATAGACATAAGGAAATTCGGCTCCGGCAACCCGGGCACCGCCAACGTTTACAGGACGCTCGGCAAATGGCCGGGCGTACTGACTTTCACCACGGATTTCCTTAAAGGCTTCGCGCCGGCGTACCTGGCGATAAAATTTTTCTATCTGGGCGCCGGGCACTGGTGGATACCCGTGGCCGCCGGCGGCCTGGCCATAGCCGGGCATATCTGGACGCCTTTCCTCGGTTTCAAAGGCGGCAAGGGCGTGGCCACCGCGGCCGGCGTCTTCATGGCGCTCCTGCCGTTGCCGACGGCGGGGGCTTTCGTCGTTTTCGGCCTGGCGGTGGCGCTTACGCACCACATCTCGGTCGGCTCCATGTCGGCTTCGGTCGCGCTGCCGATCTTATGTTCCGTCCTCAACACGCGGCCCGGACAGAAACCTTTCACCATCATGGCTTTCGTCGTCTGCGCCGTTATTTTTTACACCCATATCGCTAACATACGCCGTATTCTGCGCGGCCGGGAGCTGTCCTACGAACACAAAGAGGCCGACGCCTCCGGGGACGGGACAAAATGAACAAAGAAGAACGAACGGACGAAACCGAACTGGAAGTGAAGATCTACTCTATCGCCACCAGCATGACGGAGTCCATAATATTCCTGGACGAGACGGACGGAACCAGGATCCTGCCCATCTGGATAGGGCCCATGGAGGCCCAGGCCATAGCCATACGGCTTTCCGGCTACCCTTCGCCGCGGCCGATGACCCACGATCTGCTCTTCTCCATTTTAAAAGAGCTGGGACTCACGGTGGAGAAAGTGATCATCACCGATATTGTGGACAACACATACTATTCCACGATCCGGGTAACGGACAAGGGCGGGGAAAACCTGCGCGACATAGACGCCCGGCCCTCCGACGCCGTGGCCCTGGCGGTACGGTTCGGCTGCCCCATATACGTAAGCGAACGCGTTTTTGAAAAAGCCCAGGTGCTTTCCAAGCCCATAACCGAAGGGGAAGTTCTGAGGTTCAAGCAGGATCTGAAAAATCTTAAGCCGACCGACATCATAAGCCAACTGTTCGACACACGCCGCAAAGATCCTGGCACGGACGGGGAAGCGGAAGAAGGGGAAGAAAACGAGGGAACCGAGGGGGAGGACGAAGAAGATGAACAGGCTTGAGATAATCCGCGAGATAGGCAGACATCTTACCACGGAAAAGGACGCCAAACTGGCCGTACTGAAGACTTTCGAGCTGATGGCGTCCGCCCTGCGCAACAACGAGAAAGTGGTCATTTCCAATTTCGGCACGTTCAAAGTAAAAGACCGGCTGCCGCGCCAGGCCAGAAATCCGAAGACCAATCAGAAAGTGATGGTCGGGCCGCGCAAGAGCATAAGGTTCAAGCCCTCAAAAAAACTGACAAGCGGAATATAGGAGCAACTATTCGGTGAACCCCGCTTTTTCGCCCGTCATTCCCGCGTGCTTTTAGCGGGAATCCATAAATCTTTACTCAATGGATCCCGGCTTACAGATCGCCGGGATGACAGATTTACTGAATGCATACTATAGGAGTAAGTGGTCGGCATGGAAAAAAATTACTTTACCATAAGCGAGATGGCGAAAAAGACCCAGGTGCCGGAATACACCATCCGCTACTGGGAATCGCGGTTTAAACTTCTGCGGCCCCTGCGGCTCGCGGGCGGCCACCGGCGCTATACGTCCGGGGACGCGGAAATCATCAATGAGGTAAAAGACCTGGTACTGATGAAAGGGTACACCCTGGCCGGAGCCAAAAAGGTCATCTATTCCAAAAAGAAATCCGGGAAGCAGCCGGCCTGGCAGAATTCCCGCCCTCCGGACGACACCGTAGAGCTTCTGGAAGACATAAGGAACGAACTCCGGCACATAATAAAGGAATGCTGACGGAATAATTTGTATAATTGTACGGTATTAAGTTATACAACCCCTCGGCAAAGCTGTAATTTTCGGGGCGTGGCTCAATGGTAGAGCGCTCGCTTGGGGCAAAGTTTTTGACCCGCATTACCGGGGCGTGGCTCAATGGTAGAGCGCTCGCTTGGGGTGCGAGAGACTCCGGGTTCAATTCCCGGCGCCCCGATAAGGCGGGTCAAAAATGCGAGCGTGGACTTTACCGCAGTCCTGCGCCATCCCTGGACACAATTCGACTCCGCGTGGACTTTACCGCAGTCTTGCGCATACCCCGGACACTGTACCCGTTCAATTCCCGGCGCCCCGATAATAATGCACGCACAGAACCACACATACCCCATACGGGTAGGCCTGCTCTACGGGCATAAACCATCCGGTCACTACTTCGCGGCCAGGGCGCTCGCGGATTTTTTCCCCGCCTCCGTTATAGAGCCCGTTTTCATAGATCTCTCGGAAGTCTATCCCAACCTCGGCTCTTTCGTGGCAAAAACCTACCTTGAGGTTCTCAATAAAACCCCGGCTCTCTGGGACTATGTCTACGACAACGACCTGGTGGCGCTGGCGGCCAAAGGCCTGAAGACGGCCATCTTTCCTTATTACTCCGGGAAACTTGCGGAAGCTCTGCGGAAAAAGGATCTCAAGGCCGTAGTCTCCACTCACGCCCTGGCCGCGCTGCTTCTGGCGAAAAGCGGCAAAACGGCAAGGCCGTCGCCGCTTTTCGCCGTTCTCACGGATTTTTACGCGCATTCCTACTGGCCGGCCAAAGGCGTGGATCTGTATTTTTCCTCCGGCAGAACCGCGGACGCCGGTCTTCTCGCAAACGGCGTGGATCCGGCCAGAATAATCACTACCGGCATCCCGGTACGAAAAGAATTTCTGCTGCGCGGAGACGCCCGGCAGAAAAGAAAGGAACTTGGCCTGGCCCCGGATCTTTTCACGGTGCTGATCGCCGGCGGGAGCAAAGGTCTGGGAGAGATCCAGCTTTCGGTGGATACGCTTAAGAAATTTCTGGGGAAACTGCAGCTCCTCATCATGTGCGGGGAAAATAAAAAATTATGCGCCGGCCTGGAAAAGAAACTGGCGGGACAGAAGCATATAAGGATCTCAGGCGGCTTCGTAGAATATCCGGCGGATCATTACCGGGCGGCGGATCTCATCATCGGCAAGGCGGGCGGGATAACGATAGCCGAGACCATGGCGCTGAATAAACCGATGCTGCTGTTCTCGCCGCTCCCCGGCCAGGAAGAACGGAACGCCGCTTTCCTCGTAAAGAACCGGCTGGCAGAGCTGGCTGAAAACCCCAGGCAGCTCGAAACTCTGGTAGAGCGGTATCTGCGGCATCCGGCCCCGCTCGCGGCGTTCAGAAGAAATATTGCCAGGATGGCGCGGCCGTGCGCGGCCAAAGACATCGCCGCCGCGATAATGGAGCGGCTGCTAAAAACAGTAGACAGTGGTCAGTGAGCAGCGGACAGCATTCGGAGAGGAGCGGAGGAGAAATAAAAAAATCGGGGCATACGGATTTGAACCGTAAATCCGCCGACCCGAACGGCGTGTGATACCATTTCACTATGCCCCGACGTTTTAATTATACACTTTTATAACGCCAAAGTTCAATGCGGGTACGGGGGCCTGTCAGCCACCCCTCCAGCTTTATTTGTATACTTCGCGCCATCTTTCTCCTGTTACGGCACTGGCATTGCCTTGTCAAGCCGGCATCTTGCTTCGAGATAATCCTTTTTAGTATTATTTTACCTGTTGCGTTTTTTATGCGCGTTATTTTCAGGATCTACGGCAGCGTGCAGGGCATAGGCTACAGGTGGTTCGTCCGCGACGCCGCCGCCGGACTCGCCCTGACGGGCCTGGTCAGAAACCTGCGGGACGGTTCCGTAGAGGGCGAGGCGCAGGGCGGTAAAAAAGCGATAGACGCTCTTATGCTGAAGTTAAAGACCGGCCACCCGCTGGCCGTGATAACAAAGGCCGAAGTAAATATAACGGAAGAACTGGCGGGGGAAAAAGATTTCGTAATAGATTCTTCCCGGCAGGAGAGGTAAACAGAATGGCTGAAGAAAAAGAAGGCCGGGAACCGGGGCAGGACGAAGCGCCCCAGGCCGAGAAAGCGAAGAAAGAAGTTTTAAAAGACATCAATATCGATTCCACCAACCAATATATAAGGAAGATAAGCCAGATAGACCATAAGATCTCGCGGGAAGAATCCCATGAGCTCTGGAAACGGGTCAAGCGCGGAGACCGGCGAGCCAAAGACCGCATCGTGGAATTAAACCTTAAGCTGGTCATCCCCACGGCCAAGCGCTTTCTTTATCCCGGCGCGGATCTTATGGATCTGGTTGAAGAAGGGAATCTCGGCCTCCTGCACGCCATCGATAAGTTCGAGCCCAAAAAGGGCTACAGGTTTTCCACTTACGCGACTTACTGGATAGAGCAGTATGTCAGACGCTCGGTGGAAGAGAATTCCAAGACAATACGCATCCCGCCCCACGCCTGGACCGCCCTCAGGAAATGGCTAAAGCAATGGGATTCCATGCACGGCAAGCTGGGCCGCGATCCAACGCTTGCGGAGATGGCGCGCCAGATGCACTGGACGGCCAACCAGGTGCGCACGGCGCTCAACGCTTCCGAGATCGTCACCGGGCTTTCCTCCATAGAAACTCCTCTGGGAGAGGAGAATTCCGACACCGTCGGAGATATGCTGCAGGACAAAGGCTCCGGAACTCCGGAGAGCCTGATCTCCATCTTGCGCCTCCACGACGAGCTCAAGGACGCGCTGGGGGAAGTGGGCGAGCGGGAGCGCATGATAATAGAGCTGCGCTACGGCCTCACCGGCCAGACCACGATGACCCTGAACGACATCGGCAAAAAGCTGGGGCTTTCCCGGGAGCGCGTGCGCCAGATAGAGGAACGGGCGCTTCTGCGCCTGCGCCGCGTGGCCGCCAGGATGGGCCTGATAGAAATGGGAAAGCGGCCGGATCACACCAATCTCCAGCCGGGCTGGAACCAGCCCAGACTGAAGACGGATCTGCTGGGGGACGCCCTGCCGTCGAAACCGTACGTCCCCAGAAACCAGGGCAAGAACGGAAAGAAAAAGAAATAACCGGTCATGGATAATCCAGATGAATAATAATGCGAAAAGCGCCGACACGATGGAACGTATAAAAACGGTGATCCGGGACGTGCCTGATTTCCCTAAAAAAGGGATCATCTTCAAAGATATCACGCCGCTCCTGGCCGACAACGCCTCTTTCTCCGGAGCCGTAAAAAGCCTGGCTGAGAAGTACAGGGGGCTGGGGATTACCAAGGTGCTGGGAATAGAAGCGCGCGGCTTCATTCTGGCCGGCCCCATAGCCCTGGAACTGGGCGCGGGCATGGTTCCGGTTCGCAAAAAGGGCAAACTGCCCTACAAGACCATTTCCGCGACCTATGCCCTGGAATACGGCGAAGACACTCTGCAGATGCACGAAGACGCCGTTAAAAAAGGGGAGAAAGTGCTGATCGTGGACGACGTGCTGGCGACCGGCGGCACCGCCGCGGCCGTAGTCGCCCTGGTGGAGAAGCTGGGCGGAAAAGTGGAAGCCGTAGCCGTGCTCATAGAGCTGGAATTTCTGCACGGCCGAGCCAAGCTCCCCGGCCGCACAGTGGATTCTTTGATAAAATACTAGCCTGGAAATCGCAAGCGATTTCCAGAAGGATAAAGGATGAAGGATCAAGGATAAAGGAACAACGCGGAAAAACAACTAAATCTTTTCCGCCCTGATCCTTTAGCCCTAATCCTTAAGCCTTTCTCCGCCCCCGTCGTTCAACGGATAGGACGAGAGTTTCCTAAACTCCAAATAGAGGTTCGATTCCTCTCGGGGGCACCAGTTTCAGAAAAGGATAAAATATGCCCAACTCGACATGGATACACAGCGGAAATCCCCAGGCGCCGAGCAAGACCGCTAAGACCCTGGCCTGGATCAGGGAACACCGCGAGGCCGTCACGGGCTCGCTGGTCATGCTGGCGGCCGCGTCCATCTTCGGCGTCTGGGTGGCGATACACTACTCCGGCCTCAGGGAAGCGGCCTGGAAAGACCTTTTTATCGCCCAGCAGATCGGTTTCAGCGGCCGTTACGCGGAAGCCGGAACGAAGCTGGACTCCATAGAAACCAATTACAGGAATACCAGCGCCTGGGGTTTTGCCGCGCTCACCAAGGGCGACCTGTTCTTCAGACAGAACAAATTCAAGGAAGCGGCCGAGGAATACGCGAAACTGGCCGTGAAAGGCCCAAAGAACCTTATGCCTTTCGCATATTACAACCTGGGCAGGGCTAAAGAGGCCGCGGCGGATCTGACCGGCGCACAAAGCCAGTATAAGAATTTCCTGACCGCTTTCCCAGAGCATTTTCTGGCCCCCGAGGTTCATTTCTCGCTGGCCGGCGTACATGAACTTTCCGGAAACCAGGCCGAGGCCAAAGCGGCCTACGAGAAAATAGTCCTCCTTTATCCCGAAACGTCCTGGGCCGTCATGTCCAAGGAAAAAATAATGCCCGCGCAGAAAAAAGAGGACGAAGCGCGTAAACCGGCGGCGGCAAAATTTCCGGACAAAAAATAGTATATAATGATACCCTGACCGTGCCGGCAGACTTCCGGCGCCGGCCGCGGACAAGTCCGTTCCGGCCGGTAAAAGCCGGGATGATATAAGGATCGGAGGAAAAGTGCATGAAAAGCGCGCTGAAAGTTTTTGATTTTCTGGGAGACCTAAGGGTTGGAACCAAACTCGGCCTGCTGATGGGAATATTTCTTTTCGCGTCCCTGACCTTCGCCGGCATGAGCGCCTGGCTGGTTTCCAGGGTTCGCGTGGGCGGCGGGATATACAACGGCATCAAGGAATACCACGACGCCGACCGGAAGCTGGCTTCCCTCAGGAACGCCCTCAGCGAACACAAGTCTTACCTCTGGATATTTCTGGAAGAGTCCGACAAAGACAAGATGGGACAGCTTAAGGAAGAGATTCCCCAGTTGAGCGGCGATATAGACGCTGCCTTCGAGGAGGTACTCTCCAAAAAACTAAGCGACGAGGTTTTGACTCCGGTTCAGAACGCCAAAGCCACCTGGGCCGAATTCAAGGAGGCCCGCGACAAAGAATTTATTCCGGCTGTGATGACGGGGCGCGCCGCCGAAGCCCGCGCTCTTACCCAGGGGATACAGCAGCAGCGAAGCGATTTTTTCATGGAGCAGACGGGCAACGCCGGGGACATCCTAAATCTGAAAGTAGAAGAGATCGAAAAAACGGCCCAAAAGACCTCTTTCAGTATAACGCTGTTCTCCGGTTTAACGGCACTGGCCCTTTACGCGGTCGCGGTCCTGCTTGGGATTCTGATCGCAAAATCCATAACCGGGCCCCTGGTAGGGGTGGTTCGCGTGATGCAGGCTATGGCCACCGGCGATCTTAGCCAGAAACTGACTTTTTCGGGCAGGGACGAGATCGGCCAGATGAGCGAAACTTTCAACCGCATGGCCGCTAACCTCAAGGATCTCATAACCGGAGTGACCCGTCTCTCCGCCGACACCCGCAACAACTCCGCTGCCGTGGCCAAAACCACTTCCCAGGCTTCCAACACCATGTCCCAGATACAGAACTCCGTGGCTCAGATCGCCACGGCCACATCTCAGGTGGCCAAAAGCAACCAGGAGATAACGGCGCTGGCCGCTCACACCAACAAAGCGGCGGAAGCGGGCAGTTCCGACGTCTCCAAAGTACTGGAGAGTTTCAAGAGCGTGCAGGTAACGATAGACGATACGGGGCGCTCCGTCAACAAACTCAACCAGCGTTCGCAGGAGATCGCCGAGATCGTGGGCCTGATCACCAAAATAGCCGACCAGACAAACCTGCTGGCACTGAACGCCGCCATAGAAGCGGCCCGCGCAGGGGAAGCGGGGCGCGGGTTCGCGGTCGTGGCCGACGAGGTCAGAAAACTGGCTGAGTCCTCCAGCCAGTCCGCCGAGAAGATCTCCGGGATAATAAAGGAGATAACTTCCGATACAGAGGGCGTGGTAGCCGCCTCCGCCAGATCCGTGGAAGAAACGAAAGCCGTGCTGGATCTCATGATAAAGATGCGCAATGGCTACGGCGAGATGGCCGCGTCCATAAAAGGCATAAGCGGGCAGGTAGAGGCCATCGCCGCCACCAGCGAGGAGACCGCCGCTTCGGCCGAGGAAGTGACTGCCGGCATAGAGGAGCAGACCTCCGCTATCACCGAGATAGCGCATACGGCGGACAACCTGACCGCGGGCGCGGACAAGCTGCAGTCCGAGGTGAACAAATTCAAGGTTTGAGCATTTTGAGCATGGGGAGCAGGCTGTCAACCTTGGGGCGGGAGAGAGTTGGGATGTCGAGCCGCAATGCGTCGCTTGCGGTAATCTTGGAAAAACTTAAGGAGAACGAACAATGACAATAAAGAGAGCGTATATCGCGTCGGCCGCGTTTGTGTCAGCGCTGGCTTTCGCGCAGGTGGAAGCGGCTTATGCCGGGCTTGCCTACGAGGGCTCGTCCACGATGGGGGAAACGATAATAACGGTTATGGCCCCGGGTCTTGAGGCCAAAACGGGCGTTAAAATAGATAAGGTCGGCAGCGCCGGAGTGGACAAAGGCATAAAAGCGGTCATGGAGGGCGCGGCTGACGTGGCCGGTGTGGCCCGCGCGCTGACCAGGGAAGAGAAAAAGAACAAGCTGTATGCCCAGACCATAGGCTACGACGCCATCGCCGTCTTTGTCAACGCTAAAAATCCGGTCAAAAAACTCAGCAAAGCCCAGCTCAAGGGCATCTTCACCGGAAAAATAGCCAACTGGAAAGAAGTCGGCGGCGCTAACGCCACAATTGTCGTGGTGACCGAAGTGAAAGCCTCGGGCCGCGGCACCTATAAGGTATTCAAGGAAGTCGTCTTGGACAATACCGACTACGGCACGGCCAAAGAGATAGAGCCTGTCCAGGAGGGCCTCAAGTACGTCTCCACCGACGAGAACGCCATTGTGGCCGCCTCCGCTTCGCTGGGAATCGAGGGAGTTAAGTACGTCGCGGTCAACGATGTGGAACCCGTAGCCGCGAATATCAAGAAAGGCTCCTATCTGCTGTCCCGGCCCATGCTGCTGGTTTCCAAAACGCTTCCGTCCGGGGATCTGAAGAAGCTGTTTGAATATGTGATCTCGCCGGAAGGCCAGGCGATCGTAAGCAAGAAATTCGTTCCGATCAAGTAATCGTCCGCAAGACCGGGGCCGGCCCCCGTCGCCTGATGGCGGCGGGGGCCTTTTTTTAAATACATGAGACGAAACAACCCCGGAGACATCTTTGGCTTGACAGGGTTTTAACGTTTTTGTAACATTATTTTGCTCTGTAAGGGAGCCTCCCGGTTTCAAGAAGGGGGAGGTCCGCAGAACCCAAAGGGGGCAGCGGAGCGCCGATTTTAAAAGGCGCTTCTCCTTGAAGGCCGTAGGCCCCGGAAACGGGGCGGGGCCCTAACCGCGAAAGCTTCAAAATTTTCGCGGGGAGAGCGCGAAGCGCCCCGGCCGCAAGGCTGGGGAACTACCCCCCGGTAACGGGGGCTTACGACAAAAACAGGAGGAGTATTAATGAAAAAAGTAATAGGAATGCTTGCGGTGGTCGCGTTTGCCTCTTCAATGGCAAGCGCCGAACTGCTCAAGAACTTCAAGTACGACGGCAAAGTGGAAGTGCTTAGTTTCTCGGAACAGAACGCTGTTACCTTCGATAAGAAAAAATCACCGAACGACAGCTTCAGCGACACAAGGTCCCGCGTCTCGTTGGGCGCAAGCTTCGACCTGAACGAAGACGCCAGCGCCGGAGTAACGGCGATAAAGTGCGACAGGCAGTATGATTCAACCGTCCAGCAGACAGTCGCCGGCGGAACCATAGACGCCTTCAAATTCTATGAGGCTTATCTGAACCTCAAGAACGTGTTCGGCATCGACCATAAAGTCGGCAAACAGTTCTACGGAAAAACCGGCGATATCATAATATATTACGGCCCCAGCGGCTGGACCACGCGCATTATGACCGCCGCCTCGCTGGAAGGCTGGACCGGTATATGGAAAAAAGACAAACTGGTGGTCACCGGTCTTTCCGCCAAATACAATGAAGGTCTTACGACCACGCTGACCGACAAAGACATCTCCGGTTTGACCGCGAGCTACGATTATTCCGAGATCGTCAAACCCACGGCCTATATCTATCGCAGCGACGACAGGAACACCGTTGCGACGCTTGAGAACAGGCTGATTGTCGCCGGCGTTAAAGCCGAAGGCAAATACATGGACGTCACCTACGCTGCGGAATACGCCATGAACAAAGGCTCCAACAGGACCGCAGCCACAGCCGTTGATTACAATGGCAATGCCATGAAATTCAACGCGAAGTACAACTTCGGCCTGGGCCTCGGCAATCTGGAAGCTTCCGGAGAATTCGCGCGCGGCACCGGCGATAAAGCCAGCGCCAGCAAAAATGAAGGCTTCAAAGCCATCAACTCGCACTACAGGCCCGGCATCATCGTCAGCGCTAACGGTTATGGCGCCGGCGTTGCCAGCAAGTTCACCAGCCTTGACAACCTGACCTGCTGGAACGCGTCCTTGAAAGCCATGCCCAAGGATCTTTCCAAGCTCAACGTAACCGCCAAGTACGTGAACCTGAAATATACCGAGAAAGTCGGCACCGCCAAGGACATCGGGAATGAGCTGGACATGACCGCCACCTGGGCGCACTCCGATAACCTCAGCATTCAGGCCGCCTACGCGATGTTTATGCCCGATAAGGACATTGCCATCGCCACCAAACATGACGCAGTCAACCTCATGATCCTCTACGCGAGCGTCAAGTTCTAAGACGTTCCCGCAAGGGAAATGAAAACGGAACCCCGGGGGCTAACCCCCGGGGTTCTTTTTTTATATAATTAAGTATCCATGAGTAACCCGCGTTATCTGCTATTCGCTGCTCGCTGTTCGCTATTCGTTGCGGCGGCGCTTCTCGCTTTGCTCCCGGCGGCCGCCAATGCCACCAAGCTGGATCTTTCCTCTAACGTGGACATCAAGGCCGCCAATTATACCGGCCTCCTTACCGGCGACCAGCGCCGGGGCCAGGCGGTCTACACCGAAAACGCCACGCTGGGCTTCATAATCAAGAACATCAAACTTGAGAAAACCGACAACTCTTCGATGGACGTCGGCATAGTCCTGAACAGCGTGGGCACGGGAGCCTCCACCAATACGGTGACGGCGGCGCAGTTCTCCGACGCGATAAACCGCTACCCTAACGTCAACGGCTCGCCTTTCACGAAAGAAGCTTATATACGGATCTACAAGTTCCTGGATCCGAGGACTACGGCCACGCTCGGCCGCCAGGCTTTCACTCTGGGCCAGGGAATAACGCTTTCGGACGACGGCCTGGGCCTGCCGGGCGCGCGCGTGGACATGGAAAAGATGGTGCGCAATGTTAAGGGAGAATTTTTTTACTTCCGGCCCTACGCGGGAACGGATTACGTAAAAGTCACGGGCGGCGGGATCTACTATCCTTCGAGCGAGGGTCTCTGGCACCTCTACCACTTCTGGGAACAGGACGCGCAGCCAAGAACGGAACCGGGGCACGACTCGGTTTCCAGGACAAAAAAATTCACCGGGCTCAGATACTTCATGAGCTACAATCAGCTCAACTTCGACGGGGAGTTCGTAATCCAGCGGGGCTCCTCGGAGAAGCCGGCAAAGGGGGGGAAAGTGGCCTACGACGGCTACGCTTTCCTGCTCAAGGGCGTCTGGAGCCAGGAAATCAGCTTTTTCGGCGCGTCCAGGATGCGTATGGCCTACGGCAAATCTTCCGGCAATTCCGGGCCCGTGGGCGCGAAAGACAAAGCTTTCATGCCCACTTTCGGCCACAGGTTCAAAGGCATAGAGCGCGACGGCTTCGGCGAGATAGCCGGCGCGACCCTTTACGATATGATCCAGACCTCCGGCACCGCCAACGGCCTGCCTAACGGCGTTTCAGGCCTGAACATTATCAATATCGGCGCGGATATGCCTTACAAAAAACTGATCCTCTCTTTTGACCTGTTTAAGTTCAAGGCCGCGCAGAATATCAATAAAACCTCAACGCAGATCGGCAGCGAATGGGATCTGAAAGCCGCCTACCCTATGGGCGACAGTCTGCGCTTAAAGGCCGTTTACGCCGTTTTCAACCCGCTGGGCCTCTACCCCCAGACCAACCCCATAAAACTGGTCTCCCTGAGCCTCACAGCCAGGTTCTGACCTTAAAATCGCAGGTTGATAAGGATTTTTTCCGCCTTTCAGCCTCTCTTTATCCGTAAATATTCAGTAAACCCGTCATTCCCGCTTTTTTCGTCCGTCATTCCCGCGTGCTTTTAGCGGGAATCCATAAATCTTTACTCAATGGATCCCGGCTAACAGATCGCCGGGATGACGGATTTACTGAATTCACACCTTTATCCCTCATTCCTCTCATCCCAGGCACTTATCAACATGGTTATCAACATGTTGATGACATAAGATTGCCCTAATGATGGCATATGTTGACATATAAGACCTTATACGTTAAAATATGTGACATATAATTAGGCCGCGAGCACGGAGGGATACCATGACCAATTACAAACTAAGGCTGAAAGACCCTTCCGGGGCCGAGTTTGAGGCCGAAGGAACCGCGGAATTCATACTCGCCGAGAAAAACAGCTTCCTGGCGGGTCTGGCGCCCGGCAGCGCGCAGCCTGGCTTTCGGCCTGCGACCGGCGGAGCGGCGGACGCGGAAGATCGTTTAACCGGCTTCTGGGACAAAACAATAACCGACAAAGGCGGTCTCCTGAGACTCCGGTTTAAATCGCCGGAAATAGGCGCCGCGGAAGCGGCGCTGATCCTGATGGCCGCCAGCAGAGCATTGAGCAGGAAAGAAGACCTAAGCGCCATAACGCTCTCAAAAGCGCTGAAATCATCAGGCTACGAACCGGACAGACTGGACAGACTGCTCTCAAAAGAGATCCGGGAGGGCCGCGCCACAGCCTCCGGAACCAAGAGAAACCGAACCTACCGGATAACCCAGAAAGGCCTGGAAAGGGCCTATACGGCGATGAAGAAAGTGGCGCCTAATGATTAAAAATTAATATTCAGTAAACCAGTCATTCCCGCGTGCTTTTAGCGGGAATCCATAAATCTTTTCTCATGGATCCCGGCCAACAGATCGCCGGGATGACAAGACAATAAAGCCCGACCCAAACCACATAAAACCAGCATCCCGGGATCATCTCAACCCTACCTTATCCAGCTTACGATAATATATATTATGTTAACTTAAATACCCCATACCGCTACGAGCCCCTCACCTATAATTACAGTCAATGTTTTTTAATTTAGCTATGAGAGATCGGCATTATTATTCAAATTCTCATACAAATTATAGATATTCAAAACTAGCAGGCCGCTTCCGGGCAGTTCCCATATCTTCTCTGAAAAATGGTTGTTTTAAAACCAAAAAATCAGGCTGATTTTTTGGTAAATTAAGGAAAGCCCGGGATCATGAACCGCCGGCCGGCTGCCGGATTCCAGCCGCCCAAAACACCATCTAAGCGATTCCCCGGCTTAGATGGCATTCTGGCGAAAATGACTCCGATCCCGGAAAAACCAGAAAACTAAGCCCGGCCTAAAATGCCCCAGGACGTAAATCAGGGTATCCTGATACCCCCCATTTCAAAACACCACCAAGCCGGAAAATCCAAATTGGATTTTCCGGAAAGATGAGGGATGAAGGATGAGGGATGAAAGCAGGAATCAGCCTGTTTTTGGAAAACACCATTAAAGGCTTTAGGGCCGCTATAAAACAAAAAAGCAGCCTGGCAGGAAAAGGGCCGTAGATTTATTGGGGGATTTAAAACACCATCAAAGCCGTGGAAAGACCGTGGCTCCGGCACGCAAAGCTTTCATGGTATACCAAAAGTGACCGCGGAAAGAATAAATGACGGGGGAGTGAAAGGAATTTGCCGGCGGGTATAATTGGAGGGGTGGCGGGGCCAGGCCTTTTCGTCCCGCAGGTTTCCGGGTGGACTACACCGTTGTTATGTTTTGCTACGGACACTGGGCTTGTGAAGCGGAAAGGCCTGGCCCCGACAGGACCCCGAACTAGCAACCGCCGGCACTCCAATTTCAGCCTCTTAACCCAAGGAACACCAGCAGGTAGCCGGACAAAAGAGCCGCCGGAGCGAGGTTCGAATAGATATTGGATCCGGCAGGGTCAACCTTTCCCAGGAGAACGTACCCAGCCGCAATGAGCAAAACGGCCAGCGACAGGATCATAACGCCTTTTTTGCTTATCCCCCCCTCCTCCGCGCCTGTAATTGGGGGGGCGGCCGGCGGTTTTGGATCCCGGGCCGGCGCTTTCTGGTGTCCGTAAAGCTTATTTTTGTTTTTTCTGGACATAATGCGACCGGATTCCCCCTAAAACATCGGCCCCAGGTAAAAATAGAATATTTTTCCCCCGTCATGGGTGCGAACGGCGTAATCGAAACTTAAAATAAACTGGAATGCCTGCAGGATGAATGTGTGGATATTCACGCCCACTCCGGCGGAACTCCTGATGTCGGACGCTCTGAACGAACGCAGCTGGGATCCGCGATCCCACCCGTAGGCCGAATCAAAGAACACTTTGGCATAGATCGCCTTGAAATAAAAATCGGGAAACATGAACCACATATAGTAGTTCAGGTCTTTGAACAGCGGCACGCGGGCCTCGAAATTATTCATAAAGACCCTTGAGGCGTAGTTCAGATCCGACCCGGAGGAAAACCCCCTCACCCCGCCGAGACCGCCGAAACCGAAAGATTTCCTGTCGCGTCCGGTACTTTCCCCGGCCAGGAACCTGTCCACAAGCGCACTGCGCTTGGAAAGCGGCACATACTGGAGCCGCTGGAACACGTAGGCGTCATATCTCTCAGTGCCTCCCAGGGCCTCCCCGGCCTTGGTATAGGCTAGTTCCGTCCTGGATCCTCTCACGGCGGTCAGGTACAGCCCGCTTACGGTGTCGCGGACGTAAGAAGTCTGCGCCGCTCTTGTGCGCGAATGCGCCGCCTCGCCCGTAAAATCGAACTTATCGGTCACATTCTTATGGATGAAAAAGAATTCAAGGCGGTTATGGCGGTCGAAAGGATAGGCCGTTCCCAGCATATGCCGCGCGTCCTTCCTGTCGAATTCCAGATCCAGATCGCTTATGTTGTTTTTCGACGTAAGTCCCGCGCTCTGGAGAAAGATCGGCATCCGGTACCGGGCGTAGCTGTAATTCACCTGGTAACTGAGGAACTCGCTGCCCGAATTGTAATTCAAAAAAAGGCTCAGGTTGTTGTTTCCCAGCATGTCGGAGGCCTGCCAGTAATTCATCCAGAAAAGCCCGCCGGGAGAGGAGAACATGAAAGCCGGAAAGAACAGGTCGGTGGAGGCCTTGAATTTATACGGTTTAAAAGTTCCGGTGGTTTCCTCCGGCGGCGCTAAAGTCCCCGTGGACGCCGAGACCGGCCGGGCGCCTCCCCGCGTTTCCTCCTCATGTGACCTGTGTCTTATGTCTTGTGTCTCGCGCGGGCCCAGCGGCTCGCGCAGAAAATCCGCCGGGGCGCCGGAATAGATATTCATGTTCCCGCCGCGGAAAGAAGAAAAAAGTATTTTTCCGCCGTCGGGGGAATAAGCCGGAGTGAAATTCCCCCCTATGACCCGCGTCAGCCTCGTTATTTCCCCGGTTCCGCTCTCCAGTTCGTAAAGTTCGTAACGTCCTTCCGCATCGGAAATAAAGAGTATTTTCCGGCCGTCCGGAGAAACCACGGGGTCATAAATATTTCCCCCGGGCATCCGCGCGAGCGTCCGGGAGACAGTATGCGGCATACTGTCTCCGCCGAAATCCGCGCGGCACAGTTCCCGCCGGGGCCCGCCGGCGGCGTCTCTTTCGCAGGAATAAACGGCTCCGGAGCCGTCGGCCAGATACGCGGGCGAGGATTCATCCTCAGGGCTCTCTGTAAGGCGCTTCAGATCCCCCAGGCGGGCGGCGCCCGCCTTAAGGAGCCCGGGGTCAAGCCTGAGTTCGTAAAGGTCGTTGAAACCGCCGCGCATACCGACAAACATTATCCTGGAGGAATCCGGAGAGAAAACCGGCTGGCGGACTTCGGCGAAATCCGGAAAGGCCAGGCGGATCGTCTTCTTTGCCCGGACATCGTACAGAAAAATATATTCCCGGTGATTCTTCTGGCCGGAAAAAGCCAGATATCCGCCGGCGCCGGACCAGGCCAGGCTTTTCCAGGGTTTGGTAAATCTGCCGTACGGAATATTCTCCGCGCCGGCGTCGTATGCGGTAAGTTTCGACGACTTCCCGGAGGCGAGCTCCCGGATCATCACCACCGGCGGATGGCCCTCCCTGGTGGAAAGCCAGGCCAGCCGGCCGCCATCCGGGCTCAATACAGGACTCATGTTAAATTCAGGGATACTCCCATTTTCACCGGTAAGACGGCCGCCGAACCGCGCGGGCTCCTGCAAATTCCCGTCCCGGGCCTCGGCCAGGTATTTAAGCTGCGCATATTCCCTGAATTTGGCGTCGAAAGCCGGCAGATCCAGGCCGATAAGCGGCAGAAGCACGGAAGAGGCTTCGTAGCGGGTCTTAAACAGCTCAAGCATGCGGGCCGGCTTGTCCGGGCCGTATTGCCGCGCGAGGAACCTGATGGCCTGCGCCCCGGTCTTATAGGCGAGCGTGATCTGGTGGGGCTTCAGATGCGCGAACTGGGTAAGACGGATAAGCGGGATAAGGCCGCCGGGGGAAAGGGCGGCGTCGCGCACGTACATACTTTCCAGGGCCAGATCGTGTCCGCCGGTCTCGTATTCCGCGATGCCCTCCATCATCCAGAGCGGATAAACAAAAGTCTTGAGTATGCGGGCGGATTTCCAGAACCCGTCTATCAGGACGCTGAACTGCGCCTCGTGCGCGAATTCATGAGTGATAACGTCTTCGAGCCAGCCTTTCGAGCCGTCCGACCAGGCCATAAACCGGTCTTTGAACGGCTCCGTCAGGCCGCCCACCCCGTCGCCCACGTCCGCGATATTATTCTGCTCCATGTCGTTTATGGAGGCATAGAGAAAGAACGGCACCCGCTTATTCAGCGCGGGATTAAGATCGGAAGAGACCTCTTTGTAAGCTTTTTCCAGAACCCGGGCCGCATGCGGCAGCCAGGGTTTGGACTCCGCGTAATAGTGGATGTCGAAATGGGCGGTCGCGTAAATATTCCAGTCGAAACTCCTGACTATGACCTTGTTCTCTTCCTGGGCGGAAAGGACAGAGGAGGAAATAAGGAGGCAAAGAAACAATGAGGTAAAGAGCGTTCTCACTTTGCGCCTTTGCCGCTTTGCGCCTTTGGAGCCCCGCGTCTCTGCGCCCTGGAAAGCCTTGCCAGCAGCGAGCGGGCCTCGTCGTCGGACGGATTTATTTTCAGCAGCTCGCCAAGAGCGGAAACCGCTTTCGCTTCGGACTTCAATTTCACGTAGGAATCGCTGAGCATCCGGTAGATTCCCGCCAGATCCGAAAATTCCGGGTATCGCGTACTCTCCCCGGCGGCGCGCTCCAGGAGCGGGACGGCCGCGGCATAGTCCCTGCTTTCGTAGGCCACAAGGCCGGAAACATACCCGGCTCTGAAAACCGCCTCCGCACCCATACCGCGAAGGAGGTCGATCACAGGCTGGGGATCCTGTTTGTTCTTCCAGCGGGACAAAGCCAGATTTTCCAGCACAAGGAAGTTCTCCGGCTGCGCGTCCTTGAGGATCTCATACTCTTTCACCGCCTGGGCGTATCGTCCCAAGGAAAAAAGCAGTTTCCCCGCCAGCATACGGACTTCAAAATCGCCGGGGCGGTTATTGAGGAAACGCCGGTATTCCTCCAGTGCGAAATCATACAGGCCTTCGGCCTGGTACATACGTCCGAGGTAGTAGAACGTGCGGATATCGGCGAGCCCCCTGGAGCGGGCGGTTTCAAGGTCGGAAATGGCCTCTATATAGCTGGCGGCGCCTTTCTGAAATTTCAGAAGGCCGGATTCAAAAAAAGCCTGAATGTCGTTGGGGTCTTTGCCGGTGCGCTCCGCAAGTCCGGCCAGCCTGCGATCCAGCCGGCCGGCCTCCATGAACTCGGCGCTGGAACGGGGAAACAGCCCGGGGGCGGCGCCGCGGTTCCTCGTGAAAAGCGCGTAAGCCGCGATAAAAATAAAAACCGCGAGAAGTCCCGCGGGCGCCAGCCAGCCGGACAGAACCCGGCTTTCAACGGCGCGCCTGCCGCCGCCCTGGACGCTTTGCGGGTCAAAGCGCCCAAAAGCGCGGGACGTAATTTTTCCCAATGAATGACGGAGAAGATCTTTCAGCGGGGACTCAGTCACTACGCTTCACCCTCATCCTCCGAGTTTTCCAGCAGGATCTGTCCCAGCGTGAGGGTCGGGGCGCCTTTCATGTACTGCTGCACTTTTTTCCGATCTTCCTGCTCTTCCAGTTTTCTGATGGAAAGCACCAGCGTGTAGGCCGCGGGATCGATGCCGATAAGAACGGCTCTGAGCTCCCGGCCCTCGACGGGCGCGGCCGCATAGCCGTATTCTTCCGCGGCGATAAAGCCCTCGACAGCCTCGGAGATCTTCACCCTGGCCCCCGCCTCGGAAACGGAAATCACCGTCGCTTTCAGAACGGACCGGTAAGGAAATTTTCTTTTGAGCACATCCACCGGGTTGGGAATAAGCTGTTTAAGGCCGAACGACACTTTCTCGGTCGCCTTGTCCATGGACAGAACTTTGCATTTCACGCGCTGGCCGCGTTTATAGGATTTCAGCGACTCGGCGGGGTTCTTCCAGTCCACATCGCTCAGAGCCACAAAGCCTTCTATGCCCTGAAACCTGACGAACATACCGTCCGCGACGATCCTGGAAACCACCGCCCGCACCACGCTGCCGGAGGAGATCCCCCCCATAACTTCGGCGCGGCGGTCTTTTTCATCCTCCTCAAGCACCTGCCGCCGCGAAACCACTATTTTCCGGTCTTTTTCGGAAAGATCCGTTATATAAAATCTTATCTTCGCGTTGGAGGGCAGATAATGCCTGTGCGCGCCGCCTATCTCCGACAGGGAGAGAGGCATAAAGGCCCGGAGACCGGAAAGATCCACGATATAGCCTCCCTTCACCGCGTCGGTGACGCGGCCTTTCACGCGCTCCTTGGCCTCGAATACTTTCTTCGCCCACTGCCAGGCGATTTTTTCCCTGGCTTTCCGGTGGGACAGGATCGTGCTCTTCCCCTCGCCGCCCTTGCGCTCCAGCACCGCCATGACTTCGGCACCGATCTCGGGCAGCTTCTCGCCCTGGAAATCCGCGACCGGGATAACGGCTTCCTTTTTCTCGCCTATATGAACCAGGATATGTTCCGCCGTGACCTGTACGACCTTGACCTTGACTATGTCCCGGGAATAAATTTTATCGGAAACCTCAGCCTCGGCTTTCAGAAGCTCTTCCATCGACATCTCTTCCCCGTCATCCAGACTGCGCTGCGTTTCATTGATTTCCATGACTATACTTAGCCCTCCGTTATGGCGAATATATCCGACATGATAGACCGGGAAAATTCAGCGTAAGCGTCTTTACGTCCGTCCGAGGCGGACGGGGCGAAACTCCTGAGATTTCCGAACTTAATGGTTATTTTACCTAATTTTGAGAAATTTTCAGTGTTAAAAATCCTGGCGGCAAGCACGGGCGCGCCCGTCTTGTGCGCCAGCATGGCCACGCCGAGCCTGGGTTTGAGCGGAGGCCCTTTGGCTCTGGTGCCCTCCGGAAACAGCACCAGACAGCCGCCGCCTTTCAACAGCTCTATGCCTCCGCGCAGGGCGCCTATATCGCCGCCTTCACGGCGCCTGTCCACCGGAATTCCCTTCCAGCTCAGAAAAAGCCGGCCAAGCGGCGGGAAAGCGAAGAGCTCTTTCTTCGCCAGAATGCCGGCGGGCCGCACCGGCACTACATACGACATCAAAGCCGGCGGATCCGCGTTGGAAACATGGTTGGCGACTATGATGAGCGGGCCCTCCGTCGGGATCCGCTCCAGCCCTTTCACGTCTATCCGGTTGAAGATCCTGAAAAACAGGCGGACAAAAAAGAGGAACGACCTCAGGGATATTCCGGCCATCAGGCCATAACTTTGTCGCATAACCCGAGTATCTCCGCAACCACAGCCTCCCGGCTCAGACTGGTGGAGTCCAGATAATGGCCATCTTCGGCCTGTTTCAGAGGATTGTTCTTCCGCCCGGAGTCCTGTTCGTCCCTCTTGATTATAAAGTCCAGTATGGCGCCGTAATCGGCTTCAAGCCCCTGATCCCTGAGCTGCCCGGCCCTGCGCCGCGCCCGGGCCTCCGGAGAGGCGTCCAGATAGATCTTAAGTTCCGCGTCCGGAAAGACATTGGTGCCGATGTCACGCCCTTCCATTACTACTCCGCCTTCCGCTCCCGCGGCGCGCTGCATATCCCGCATAAACACGCGGACGGCGGCAAATTTAGAGATGGAGCTGGAAGCTTTGCCCACCGTCTCGTCGGTTATTTCCCGGTCGAGAACCGCCCCGTCCAAGCAGAGCATGGGCTCCGGCGTCCCGGAAGGTTTCAGTTCCCATTTGATCGCCCGGGCCAGGCGCATAAGGGCGGCCTCGTCGCCCAGATCGGCGCCGGAAGCGAGAGCTTTCCAGGCCAGCGCCCTGTACATTTTCCCGGTGCTTATAAAGCTGTAGCCAAGGCTTGAGGCCACCATCCTGCCTATGGTGGACTTGCCGACACCGGCCGGCCCGTCTATCGCCACAATGATGCCTTTCGGACGTTTTCCCATGTGAATTATTCTGTCGTTACCCGGGTAAGCGGTTTCTATTTCCCCACCGACCACTATCCACTAATCACTGACCACTCTCACTTAGCCACCGTGATCTTATTGGGCAGGTTGGCCTTATTTTCCATCCCCATCTTCCTCAACGGACGGACCCACTTCGTAAAATTGGACGGTTTAAGCGAGTACTCGTTCACGAGGCGCACCACTTCGCTTATCGGCTGGAAATTTTCCCAGTTGAGCCGCAGGATCCTGACGCCGGCGGACTCCATCTCTTCGATGAACTGGTAATAGTTCTCCTGGAGACTCTTCAGATAGTCCGCTTCGATCGCTTTTTCCATGTTGCGGCCGCGGGAATTTATCCGTTCTATGGACGTCTCCACGCGGCAATCCAGGAAGATCAGCAGCTGCGGAAACACCAGCTCGCGCAGAACCATGTTGTCGAAGAGATCCAGGTAGGTGTTATAATCCATGTCGCTTATGATCTTGTCGGGATGCTGGTTCAGCATGCGCGCGAAGATCGTGTCTTCCCAGATGGTGCGGTCCTGCACCACGCCGCGGATCTTGCCGAGACTTATCCTGGAAACGAACTCCCGGTGCTGTCGGAAGCGGTGGTTCAGAAGCCAGATCTGCATGATGGTTCCGTATTTTTTCATGTCGCCGTAAAAATTTTCCAGGTAGGGATTGCCGCCCACTTCCTCAAGCACGGGCTCGAAATTGAGGGCCTTGGCCAGCTCCATGGTGAGAGTGGACTTTCCCACGCCGATAAGACCCGCCACGCCGATATAACCCTCTGCGAACATAATTATCTCCTAATGTTTCGTCTCTATTTCCTGCTCTATGCCTTTGATGGCCAGCAGAACATCGTCCGGGTTAGAAGCCGCCTGGATAATGTCGTCAAGTTTCGCCAGGCCTTTTTTATGCAGCCCGACCAGGGACTGATTGAAAGACTGCATTCCGTAAAAGGCGCCTTTCGCTATCGCCTGGCTTATCGAATCCATATTATTCTCGGCGATCATCTTCTTTATGTGCGCCGTGCCGGTGAGAATCTCCACGGCCGGGATACGCCCGCCGCCGGTGCAGGGCAGCAGGCGCTGGGAAACTACGCCCCTGAGAGTTTCCGACAGCTGCATACGCACCTGCGGCTGCTGGTGCGGCGGATAAAGATCCACGATCCGGGAAAGGGTCTGAACGGCGTTGACGGTGTGCATTGTGGCGAAAACCAGGTGTCCCGTCTCCGCGGCGGTTATAGCCGCCTGCGTGGTCACCAGGTCGCGCATCTCTCCCACAAGGATAATGTCGGGATCCTGACGCATGGCCGCGCGCAGGGCGTCCACGAAACTATTGGTATCGGTTCCGATCTCGCGCTGGCTGATTATGCTTTTCTTGTCCGTAAAAACGAATTCTATCGGATCCTCGATGGTTATGATGTGGCTCTCCCAGCTCTGGTTCAGGTATTCCACCATGGCGGCCAGGGTGGAGGTCTTGCCGGAACCGGTAATACCCGTCACCAGGATGAGGCCGCGTTCGTTCACAAGCAGCTTCTTTACGGGGTCGACGGGGAGCCGGAGCTCTTCAAATGTGGGGATCTTCAGGGGAATATGCCGGATGGCCACGCAGATCCTGCCTTTCTGAACGTAGACATTGAAACGGAAGCGGCCCGTGTCCCCGCCGTCCACCGAAAAATCAACCTCGTGTTTCTCGTTAAACACCGACCGGAGGCGCGGGTTCATCAGCGGGAAAATCATATCTTCCACTTCTTTGGGAGTCATGGAAGAGTCGTTGATCTGCGTGATCCGGCCGTCTATGCGCAGGAACACGGGAGAGCCGCCCCTTATATGCGTATCGCTCGCCTTGTTCTGCACCATCACTTTCAGCAGCATATTAAGATTTATAGCCATAAATTTGGATTTATTTCAGTCTCCGGCCTCCGGTTTTACGCCTCATAAAGGCGGGCCTGTCCAGATCCTCGTCCGGCATACCGGAATTGATCATGTTCGGGCCGTCGATACTGTCGAAAAAATCCCCCGCGGGACGCGGCCGTTTTTTATGGCGGTGCCTTTCCAGATCTATGCTCAGGTCGGTCTTGGGACGCGACGGGAACCCGGTCGCGATCACGGTTATCTTCAGGGCGTCGCCCACGGCGTCGTCGTCCGCCTGCCCGAATTTTATGAACGCGTCGGGGTTGGAGGACTTCCTGATATATTCCATGGCTTCCTGGATCTCCGAGAGCTTCAGGTTCCTGGCGCTGGTGAAATTCACCAGGATGCCTTTGGCCCCGTCTATAACGGCGTTCTCCAGCATCGGGGAGTGTATGGCCTGGGAAGCCGCGTCCAGGTGGCGCTTCTCGCCGGAAGCCTGGCCGATGCCGATCAAAGCCTCTCCCGACTTGGTCATGATCTTGCGGACATCCTGAAAATCCACGTTAATGAGACCGGCGGTGGTTATAACATCGGCGATGCCCTGGATAGCCTGCCTCAGCACGTCGTCGGCTATGCGGTAGGCCTCGGTCGCCGCCGTATCGCTCCCGACTATGTCGCGGAGACGGTCATTGGGGATCACAAGGAGGGAATCCACGTGCTTGCGCATCTCATGGATCCCCTGGTCGGCCTGGTTGGCCCTGACTGTACCTTCGAATTCGAACGGGCGGGTGACCACGCCGATGACCAGCGCCGAGGAAGTCTCCTTTGCCAGCTGGGCGACCACGGGAGCGGCGCCGGTGCCGGTTCCGCCCCCCATGCCGGCGGTGATAAAGATCAGGTCGGCGTCGGAAACGGCTTCCTTTACCAGTTCCTCCGATTCCAGCGCCGCCTGACGCCCTCTTGCCGGATCGCCGCCGACCCCGAGACCTTTGGTGAGAGTTTCCCCTATCTGCACGCGGCTCGGGGCTTTATTGCGGCGGAGATCCTGCGCGTCGGTGTTGAGGGAAATAAAGTCAACCATGCGGATATCCGCTTCCACCATGCGGTTGACGGCGTTTCCGCCTCCGCCTCCCACGCCAATGACCTTTATCCTGGCTTCCCGGTCCTGAAAATCCCCGTTATATCTGATTCTTGCGTCGGTCATAAAAACCTTAAAACAAATCCTTTACCCAGCGCCACCAGGCCGCCGGGATCATGGGCGGACGGCGCGCGGCCGAGGGTTCGTTGGCCCAGGGTTTAAGGTACTGATAGCATACCAGGCCTATCGCCGAAGTATAAGTCTGGCTGAGATACTCCTCTGGACATTCTATAATGTCGGGCCGGGCGAACCCGTACCGGGCCTGCTTGAGCTCCAGCAGCTGCTCCGCGGCTTCGTTCATGCCTTTCAGCAGGGCTCCGCCGCCGGTGAGAATGGCCCCGCCGGGAAGGTCGGAAGAATTACAGTTTTGCAGGAAAGTATTCACGCGCTCGAACATCTCCTCGGTTCTGGGCTGCACATAATCCAGCAGATCGCGGGCCTTTATCTCTTTCTTGGTTCTGGCGTCCAGACCGGTTATGTTCAGAATCCGGTCGCCATCCACCAGACTTGAAAGGACGGCGCCGTATTTCTCCTTTATCTCCTGGGCCGTGGACATGGAGGTTCCCAGGCCGTAAGCGATGTCGCGCGTCACGTGATCCCCTCCCAGCGGGATCTCGCTGGAGAAATGCAGGCTGCCCTCGTAATAAACCCCCACGGCGGTGGTCTGGCCGCCGATATCGATAAGCAGGCAGCCGAGATCTTTCTCCTCGGGCGAGACCACGAGCTCTCCTATAGCCAGCAGATTATAAACGGTATCGACCACCCGGAAACCGGCCTGCGACACCGACTTCATAAGGTTGTTGATGTGAGAACTTTGGGCGGTGACGATGTGAACCCCGACTTCCAGAAGCGCGCCCTCCATCCCCACCGGGTTGGGCACGCCGCGCTGGCGGTCAAGCGAAAATCCCTGGGGAATGACGTGCAGGATCTCGCGGTCGGACGGAATAGGTATCGCTTTGGCGTTCTCTATGACGTTGGAAACGTCCTCGGCGGTGATTTCCTTGTCGGCGCGGGCGATATTGTAAGCTCCGCGGTTATTGAAAGTCTGAAAATGTCCGCCGCGCACGCCGAGATAAACCTCTCCGACGATCTCTTTGGCCTTTTCCTCGGCGGCCTCCATGACATTGGCTATCGCGCGCTGCGTTTCGGCGATATTGACGACCACGCCGCCTTTGAGCCCCTTACAGGGCGCCGAGGCGCCGGCGAGGATCCTTATTTTCTCCGATCCGGGATCGTGCTCGGCCAAAACGCAGGTTACCCGGCTTGACCCCATGTCAAGTCCGGCGATGATGTCTGACTTTGCCATATGAGAGCTCCAGTTTTATCAGAAAATTGCCGCGAAAAGGGGCGCCAAATCCGCGGAGCCGCGCGAATCCGGCGTCTTCCTTTATTCTACTTAAATACCGGCCAGTTTAGAAACAAAAACTTTTCCGTCCCGGAAATAACGGAAGTCCACTTTCAGGGGGCCGTTTATCCTGCGCGCGGCGTCGCCGAGAACCTCGTTAAGCCGCGAGATCTTGGATTTCGTAAATCCCAATTCCCCCCACAGCACCAGCGCGCTGTTTTCAAGAGTAAGCCGGCAGTATCCGCCGTCCGGAGGACGCGGGATGCGGGGATCGGGGGCCGCCGGGGCCGGGGATCCCGGGCTTGTTCCTGAACGGCCCTCCGCGCCCGGGAGGCGGTATTCCAGCCTTACCGGCCGGGAAAAGAAATCCGGAGTCATGGTCTTAAGTTCCCTCAAAAAAACGGCGAACGGCCCCAGGCCGGCGGCCGGACCGGCGTAGATCTCGGTTTCAAAGCTGTCTTCCGGCCCGACGCCGCAGTATTCCCTGAGAAGGCGCCCGTTCTCCGAAAGATAAAAAGTTTCCCCGCCGTTAAGCCGGACTTTTGCCACCACTTTCTCGGCCTCTGCGCGAACGCTCACTCGTCCGCTGATAAAATTCCGGCTGACTTCCACCCGGCTCAAGGCGGGATAGTTTTTTTTCAGGCCGGCGGCGAACTCCGCCGCCTCCCCCGTGGAAAAAGTCCCGCCCAGCTTCCCGTCAAGGCGTCGGGAAATCTCCGCGGAGATCTCTCCGGAAGGAGCCTCCACCGACAGGCTTTTAAAAGTGAAAGCAAAAAAATGTCCGGGGAAACGCGCGGCGGCGAACCGGGCGGCGCTGAAACAACAGTACGCGAGGACGGCGGCTGCGGCGAACGAGGACAGCGCAAACCCGGCATTCCTGAAAATCCGGTTCCGGATTTTCAGACGCACCTTAACTCTGTACTTTTTCGCCGGAGCCATCCGTACATTATATTTCATTACCCCGTGTAATTTCAAAAGATCGCAAAATTTGCAAGGCGGCCGTATTTTGGTATAATCAATCCGTAGCACTTTGCGCCCGTAGCTCAGGGGTAGAGCATTCGCCTTTTAAGCGAGTGGCCGCGCGTTCGAATCGCGCCGGGCGCAAAACAAAATTCTCTCGGCAGGGGGACTATGACCGCGAATAAAAAGGGTTTTACACTCATCGAGTTGCTGGTCGTGGTGCTGATCATCGGCATCCTGGCGTCCATCGCCATACCGCAGTACTTTAAAGTGGTGGAAAAAGCGCGCGTTTCCGAGGCCATGAGCGTCATCTCCACCATAAAATCCGCGGAAGAGCGCTTTCTCGCCAAGGGCGGCGTATATACCGCCGATTTTACGCAATTGGACATCTCCTACTCCTACTCCGGGGTTCCAATGACCGCGACAGTCCTGCCCACCAAGTTTTTCACAGGCAGCCTGGCGCTCGTGGTCGCCGCGGGCGGCGGCCCCGGATACAGGATCACGATGACGCGCCGCACCACGCCCACCGTGGCCCCCCGGTACGGCGCCTACGCCATAAGCGCCACGGTTCCAGACTCGCCGGCTGTCGTAATATCGGCCTGCCCCGGCGGCGCGGCCAACTGCGCCGAACTGCTGGATTAACCTGGAAAATTTCAGGGTAAAAATAAAATTCCCCGTCCGCTTAAAGCGGACGGGGAATTTTTGTTTTCAGCCAAATTTACCTCATCCCCCATTCTTCAGCTTCTCATACTCGGCCCTCAGCTCGCGCCAGTCCTTTTCCTTTGCGGCCAGCCTGGCGGCGAGGGAGGAGTTCTCTTCGGAAGAGAACTTCCGGATCTGATCCAGTTCCCGCTCCAGGGCGTCCACGCGCGCGCCCCGTTCATCAGCCAGTTTTTTAAGCGTCTCAAGCCTGGTCACGGCCTCGGAAAGCCTGGCCCGGAACTCCTCCAGCGACTTACGGTACATATTTTCCTGGGTCTCTTTCGCCTGAAGCAGAGCGTCCAGTTCCTGATTCTTTTTGTCAAGCGTTTCCCCCGCCCGCCGCATCTCTTTCCCGAGGGCTTCGTCCAGGCGGCCCTGGAATTCCGCTTCCTTGCCCGTCAGTTTCTCGTTGAGAACGCGGATCCGCCCATTCCCCAGCTCTTTTTCCCTGGCCAGTTCGGCGGCGAGATTGGCGCGCTCGTTGCGCAGGCCGGAGGCCTCTTCCCGCAGACGCACCGCTTCCTGATCTTTCCGGTAAAGCCTTTCGTCGAAATCTTTCTCTTTTTCGGAATATAACCTCTCAAGCCGCTCCCGTTCCAGGAGGATCATCTCCTCTCTTTCCACTTTCAGCGACTCCATCGCCTTGTTAAGGTTGCTCACCTTGTCCTCGTAGATCTTCACCGTATCGGCGAACGACGCCGCCTGGACCTGGAGCTCAGTCTTCCCGCGCTGGCGCTCCGCGGCCAGGGCCTCCCTGCCGGCCGCTTCCAGCCTGTTCATGTCGTTCCTGAGGCGCTGAAGTTCCTCCTCTTTTCTGGAAACTTCAAGCCCCTCTTCTTTGAGCCGCGCGTCGAAAGCCGCGGCGAGCTTCTGCTTTTCCGCGGCCTGGCGATCCCCGGCTTCCGCAAGCTCCGCGGAAAGCTGCCGTTCATACGCGCCTTTAAGCTGCGCCCGGAGGGCGGACAGTTCGTTCTCGCCTTTGGCCTTGACGGCGTCCACGGCGCGGCGTAATTCGGCGGCCTGGGTCTGGAAAGACATCCTGTCGTTTACGGCCCCCTCCAGTTCCCGGCGCAGGTGCGCTATCTCCTCTATTTTCAGGCGCAGATTGTCCTCGTAAATACGCCGGGCCGACTCAAGCTCGTTCCTCATGGCCTCCGACTGTTTTTCCAGTTCCACCTTGAGCCTGACGTCATATTCGGACTGAAGCTGCTTTTCCCTGAAAGAAAATTCCTCCTGTTTTATGCCGTACTGGGTCTGTAACTGCTCTATCTTGTACGAAAAAGAGTCCCGCTCCGCCTGCAGGGTCTTGTTGTTCTCCTCCAGGGTCTTAAGGGTTCTTTCAAGATACGCCGCCTCTTCCTGGCGGCGGCGCAGATCCTCCTTGTAACCGGCCTCCACGCCGGCAAGCCGTTCGGTCAGCCGGCCGCGCTCGTGCTCTACGGCGATCTTGAGCCGCTTGGGGATCTCAGCCTCCATTTCTCCGTACTTTTTCTTCTCCGCCTCCAGGGCCTCGTTCAGGCGCGACACCTTCTGTTCCAGCTCGGCCCGCAGGTTTTTTTTCTCGTTTTCGAGGGTGCGGATGACGCTTTCGAGGCTCTCCATGGCCTGCTTGTACCTGTTCAGATCTTCATCGCGCTTGCGGACAGCCTCGGGCAGATCAGACAACTGCTTCTGAAGCAGGCCCTCTTTTACCCTGTAATCCTCTATCTCCTGGTTTTTCTCCATCAATTTTTTTTCGATATCCAGGTCTTTCTGCTTTAAAGCTTTTTCGCGCTCCGCCGCCTCGGCCTGGAAGCTGTCTTTGGACCACTTGAGCATGGCTTCCTGCTTTTTCAGTTCGTCGGCGGCGGCGCGTTCCCTTTTTTCCAGATCCGCGATCCTGTCGGCGTAAGTCTTCTCGAACCCGGCGCGGACGTTCTCCATTTCAGCGGCGGCCTTGGCGCGCTCGTCCTCAAGCCTGGCGGCATAAAGCTTCTCGAATTCCTGCTGCTTGAGCATATGTTCCTGGCGCAGCCGCCAGAGCTCGGCTTCCACCTGGGCCCAGCGGGCGCGCAGCTCGTCAGATTTTTTCTGATAATCGTCAAGCAGTCTGGTCTCTTTCTGCTTAAGGATCTCCTCCTGCCTGGAGGACTTGTCTTCCAGTTCCTTTTCTCTTTCGGCGAGCCGCTCCAGTTTTGAGCGGAACTGGTACTCCAGCGAATTCTGGGTGGACTTCAGCTCCTCTTCGTGGGTGCGCAGGATCCTTTCGATCTCCGAGTTCTTCCCTTTCAGCTGGTTCTCAATGAACGCCGCCTGGGAAGACTTCTCCTGCAGATTCTGCCTGGAACGCATGGCCTCTTCCTGCAAAGCGCGGATCTTGTCCAGTGCCCAGCGTAAAGCCAGCCTGGCCGTTTCCACGTCGGTTATGGCTTCCTCGTTAAGCGAGGACTCGTCGAATTGATCGGGCATATTTTATTCGCTCCGTTATATAGATGCAAAACCGCTTAGAGGCAAAGGCGTAAAGCGGTTCAGGTTCGGGATGTAAGGCTATAAATTGCCCCGCTTCCAGATTGCCGCGCCTCCAGACTGACTTTAGTATTTCCGTGTTGCATAAATATTGCCTAAAGGTATATTAGCGGTTAAAATCATCGCCACACCTGTCCTCATTGACATCTCCAGATTATAGTTTAATTTCGCGGCTCGGCAAAACATCACGTATCACCGGCCAGCGTCGGCATCGCCTGGGAGTCCTCCCATGCAAGTTATGAATCCCGGCTGTTCCGGCCCCACCTGCCACGACTGCGGCCGCTCCGGATGTTCGTAAACTTGCGCATGGCTGATTGACTTTGAGTTACGAACCGCAGGATAGCGGAGTCGGGGCGGCGCCGGGTTTCCCGCGCGCTCCGGGTTCGGGTTTTATGGAGAAGAAGACCGGGGTCTTCCGTCGGCGTGCGAACTCGGCAAAAAAGCAAAGTTTTTTGCCTCAAACATTCACCGCCGTCCCGGAGGGATACGCTCCAGACCCCGGTCTTAAAACCCTCCGAATGGAGCGCACAGAAAACCCGGCGCCGCCCCTCCCTAAAACTTACGCGTATTGTAGTTCCTCACGTTACGACCTAAAACACAACATCATTATCCCGCCCTTTTTAAGATACAGTGCATTTACCACCATTGCCGGGAAACCGGCGGCTTTGTTTTATAAGTGGCTTGGGGTTGAGGCGAGCGCCGGGAAATTTAGTCGAGCGACCATCAAGCGCGTAAGCCTTATGCGGGGTGCCGGGGTGAGGCCTTTTCGACCCGGCAGGCCGCCGACGGAACGCGAAAAGGCCTCACCCCGGCAGGCCCCCGCTTTACTATCCTGCGGAGCTTCACCCAAAATCCACTGGCTCGGCGTTACATTACTTCGATTGGCGTTCCGTTGCTTTCTTTAGCTTTCTGTTGCTATCATATAGGTATGAAAAGAGGCCTCTTTATAGTCTTCGAGGGACCGGATCGCTCCGGCAAATCCACCCAGGCCGGACTTCTGGCCGCCTGGCTGAAGAAAAAAGGCCTCAAAACGGTTTTAACCCGCGAACCCGGAGGGGCGCGCATTTCCGAGGCCATCCGCGAGATTCTCCTCGACCCTGAAAACAAGATCAGCCCCCTGACCGAACTCCTGCTTTACGAGGCCGCCAGGGCGCAGCATACCGCCGACATAATCAGGCCCGCCCTGAAAGCCGGGAGAATAATCATCTCCGACCGCTTCACCATGGCCACCACGGCCTACCAGGGCTACGGCAGAAAACTGGATCTCAAAATGGTCGCGACACTGAACCGCATAGCCACCGCCGGCCTCAAGCCGGATCTGACCATCGTTTTCACCATGCCTGACAGCGAGTTTTTCAAGCGCGGCAGGAACCTTGGATCGGACAGGATGGAACGCCAGGACACCGCTTTCAGGCTCAGGGTCAACAAGGCCTACTCGGCTCTGGCCGCGCGTCCAGGCTCTTTCAGGATCGACGCCGCCGGATCCGTGGAGAAAATACACGCGGCCATAACCGCCAGGCTGGCGGCAAGGTTTGGGATAGCTGCAAAGTGATCTGGACAAGGACGTAAAGTCTGCGAACTGAATTACTTTACGTCCCTGTCTCTTTCAAACAACCATGTCTTTCAACAACATCCTCGGCCACGAAAGCGCGATAAAAAAACTTAAGGCCCTCGTCTCCGGCGGGCGCGTACCGCCCGCGCTTCTGTTCTCAGGCCCCGAAGGGACCGGTAAATTCCTGGCGGCGAAAGAATTCGCCAAAGCTCTTAACTGCACCCACACCCCCCGGCAGGAACCAAAACCCGAAGACGACCTTTTCGCCCCCTCCTCCGGCTCCCCCCTTCATCCCTCATCCCTCATCCCTCATCCCTCTGAAGACGCCTGCGGCCGGTGCGTTTCCTGCTCGCAGATCGACAAAGGTGTGCACCCCGACGTGAGGATCATAGACTCCGAATTCCAGGGGCTCCTTCTTGAAGAGGACGCCCGGAAACAGAAGACCCTGCGCATCGACACCGTAAGGGAATTCACGCGCCATGTCTACCAAAAAGCCATTCTCTCCGAGTGGAAGATCTTTATTATAAACGACGCCCACACGCTTAACGCGAACGCCCAGAACGCGATGTTAAAGGTTCTTGAGGAACCGCCCCCCGGCACCGTTTTCCTCCTTATCGCCGCCAAGAAAAACCTGCTCCTTCCGACCATCATCTCCCGGAGCTACGCCGTGGAATTCACGCGGCTTTCCGCCGCGGCGGTGGAAGAGCTTCTGGAAAGGGACGGCATGACGCTGGACGAAGCTTCCGTCCTGAGCGAACTGTCGGGTGGCTCGGTAAAAAAAGCCGTCGATATCAAAAAGGTCCGCGACCGGCTTGCAGGCATCGCGGCTTCCGGCCCGGCCAAAATTTTCAAACTGGTCTCAAGCCTTCCCCGCGAACCCTATCTGGCGCGCGAGGAAGCGAAGCTCATGCTGGAGATGCTGCTGGTTTCCGCCAGAAAACGCTGGCTGGCGCAGCCCCCCGGCGGGAGCGCGCGCGCCTATGCGGCCCTGATCGGTAAACTTATGGAATACCGCCGGTTCCTGAACCAGAACGTTTCTCACGGACTGGTGCTGGAAGCGGCGCTGCTTGAAAGCGACAAACTGTCGGTATCCCTGGACGGTCTCCGGAACCGCTGAAATGCCGAAGATCTATTTTTATATCACCAGCGCGCCCTGTTCCGTGACCGGCGCTCCCGATCTCGGCCACATTTACTCCGCCCTGGCCGCCGATATCCTGGCCCGGCACAAGCGCGCGCGCCAGATCCCCGTTTTTTTTCAGACCGTGGCCGCGGAACACGGCGCCGGGGTCGAAAGGGCGGCCGCGGAAAAAGGCCTGACCGCGGAAGCCTGGTGCGGCTCGGTCTCCGGAAAATTAGACAAGCTCTGGAAATCGCTGGGAATCAGCCGCGACCTGTTCACCGGAACCAGCGGCCGGGCGCACGAAAAAGCGGTGCGCGCGGCTTTTGAAAAACTGGTTAAGACCGGGGACATCTATTACGGAAAGGACGCCTGCTTCTTCCGGCTCTCCGGGTACGGGAAAGCGCTGCTCGCGCATTACGCGGACAACCCGATGTTCCTCACGCCCGGCCGCTTTGCCCGGGAAGCGGCGAACTTCGTCGGATCGGGTCTCAAAGATATCCCGGTTTCCAGCGCCAAAACCGGCTGGGGAATAACAATACCCGCAAACCCGAGGCTCACCATCTCAGCGTGGTTCGACACGCTGCTCGGTTACGCCACAGGGGCGGGCTATGATCCGGACGCTCCCTCCGATAATTTCCAGATGAAATGGCCCGCGGACGCGCACGTGACGGGGAAAGAGTCCCTCCATTTTCACGCGGTTCTCTGGCCAGCCCTCCTTCTGGCGCTGGGCCTGGAACCGCCAAAGACGATCCACCTCCACGGGCGCAAGATGTTCGCAGCCCGCGCGGCCGGAACGGAAAGCGGCTTTATCGAGCCGGAAGAGATCATCCGGGAATACGGGGCGGACGCGCTCCGTTACTATCTGTTCTGCGAAGTCCCTTTCGCCGCCGATGGGAATTTTTCCCCTGAAACTTTGAAGCGGCGCTACAACTCGGATCTGGCCGGCGGCCTGGGCAATCTTTTCTCCAGGGTTCTGGGCATGGTCCGGAAATACCTGGCCGACCGCCTGCCCGACCGTCCCGGCGACGCGGAGCTCTTCGGAAAGATCTCGGCCGGCGGCCCGGAGCTGGACAGGAAGATAGACGCTCTTAGATTTTCGGAAGCGCTGGACGATGTCCGGCGGGCCGTGGCGCTGCTCAACAAGGCCATAGAAGAAAAACAACCCTGGAAACTGGCCGATACGGAACCGGAAACTCTTAAACTTTTTCTATACGACCTTGTCTGGTCCCTGCGGGCCATCGCCGGCTGGATCTACCCCTTCATGCCCGATACCGCCACCAGAATGCAGCTGGGCCTGGCGGTAGCCAGGACTTCCGCCGCCGGCTTTGAAACGCAAAAGGCGGCGGCGCTGTTCCCGAAAAAGAAATAACAGGATCCCGGATCCGGGAGAACGGAAGAAGAGGCTGACTGGCGGGCTGCCCGTCGTTTATGGTTTACTGTCGGCTTTCGCCTTTCCTATGGAATACGCGGCTTTGAACAGACCGATAAACAGGCCCGACAAAGCGTACAGCGAGAAGAAAAGGAACAGCGCGTCCTGCGGATAAGCCGCTATAAGAAAGATCACGCTCAGGATCAGAAGCATGCCCTTTATGGAAGCGGGCTTGAAGAAGCCGCCCTGTTTGAAAGCGGCGTAGGGTACGGAGGAGACCATCAGCAGGGACAACGCTATCATAATAAACGGCGCGATACCGTAGACAAAAGGCATCTGATTCATGATCAGTTTTATGTTCCTGACGCTGCCCTCCGCCTCCAGCAGGCTGTACGCCAGGACAAAAGAGACGAGGATGCCGGCCGCCGCCGGAATAGGCAGACCCTGGAAGTAGGATTTTGAACTCTCCCCTAAATGGGCCTTGACGTTGAAACGCGCCAGGCGCAGCGCCCCGCACAGAACGTAAAGAAAGGCCACGGGATAGGCCCAGAAACCGTAGTCTTTCAGCACAAGATTGTACATCAGATAGGCGGGCGCTATGCCGAACGAGATCCAGTCGGACAGCGAATCTATCTCCACGCCGAAAGAACTCTCCCCATGCACCAGACGGGCGATGCGGCCGTCCAGCATATCCATCACATAAGACATGATGACGAACCAGGCCGCCAGAACGTAATTGCGTTCGGAAGCCGAGATTATGGAAAAGAAACCGAAACCCATATTGGCGATAGTGAAAAGAGAAGGGAGCACCACAGCCCCCGTCTTCTTGAGCTTCTGTATGTCTATCCCGCCGCGCGGCCGCTCGTTCTGTTCCATGTCGCCTCCTACCAAAGTCCCAGTATAGTTTCAGCGCCGCGGACTTTATCTCCGGGCTTCACAAGGACGCGGACGTCCTTGGGCAGATACACCGCCACCTGGGAACCGAAATAGATCATGCCTATTTTAGCCCCGGCCTTTACTTCCTCTCCGGCCTTGACATAAGCGACTATGCGCCTGGCTATCGAGCCGGTAAGCTGCTCGACGTGCGCGAAACGCCCGTTTGCGCCCGTTATTTTTATAAGGTTGCGTTCGTTTTCCGAAGCTTCCGGCTTGTAAGCGATGGCGAATTTACCCTTTGTATAAGTGACGCTCTCAACTTTTCCCTCCATCGGCGACCGCTGGAGATGCACGTTGAAAACGGAAAGGAAGATCCGCACCACGGTGACATTGGGATCGTCCTCGGTCCTCACGCTCAGCACTTTACCGTCGGCGGGGCAGACGATCTCGCCCGGGGCGAAGATCTTGTCCCTGTCGGGGTCGCGAAAAAAATAAGCCGAGAACACCGCGAAAAAAACGCCCAGGGCCAGCACCGGCACGCCCAGCCACTTCAGCCAGAAAGACGCCACGCCGCCCACTACGGCGGCCGCGGCTCCGATCCAGATAAGTTTTACGCCTTCGGGGACTATACCCATAATTTTTCACCTCTTTGCGGATCAAGTTTTATGACCCTTTAATCCTCAAATTTCTCGCTGATATCCTTTCAAAAAACGCCTATAATGCCCGGGGTGGGACTCGAACCCACACGGAGGAAACCTCCAGCTGATTTTAAGTCAGCTCTGGCTACCAGTTACAGCACCCGGGCTCTCTTCCCACTATTTAGCGCACAAAATCTACGATTTATTTTAGCATTTTTCCCGCCAAGGAGATTTTGCCTTACCTGTTATCCCCAAAAGCTCACATAAGCCCAAGTCGTCTTTCCGGCGCAAGCCGGAATCCAGGTATTCCTAATGCTGGATAGCGGCTTTCGCCGGTATGCCGAACGACTTGCGCCGGTGTGACGAGGCAACTAACCCGACAACCATGTTTGTGCACCTATATTTTACGGACCGAAAGGCCCAGGTGAAATTAGTCAAAAAAAAACGATTGGGTCTTATGACTCTTGGTGGGAACTTCTTTACAGGCTAAACTATAGTAACGCAACAAGGTTTACTATGGGCGACAGATATCAAAACAAGATGTGGAACTTAAACTTAGAGGAGAAAATAAAATGAAAAAGATAATAGCGATGGCGACAGTGTTGCTTGGGCTCTCTGGCGGAGTTTATGCCGGGCCTGTGGTGGAACAGCTTAATAGCTCTTCTGGAACCGATGGTGTCACCCCGGTTCCCGCAGTGGTCGGTGTTAAGGCCGTAGCCAGTGAAAAATATTCGTGCAATGGGTATTTAGGTTTTGGCGCCAACATGGCAGAAGTGGAACTAGGAGTGTTGACTGAGAGTGTTGCCAGCACCGGGGTCATACGCTCTTTCCGGTTCAGCGCTATTAAGGAAGAGGCTGGTTTGGTATTAATGATCAGTCGTACTGGTGACAGGGACTTCGGCGGCACGGCCATGATGGCTTTGCCCAAGCTCGGAGATCCCGCATCGCTGAGTATGCACACAGCTGCTGAGGGCCTGGTTAGAATACTGTGTGGTGTAGTCGGGAAGTAAGATTAGAAAACAACAGGTTCCGACCATTTGAGGACACACACAGGGAACGCCGCATAGCGGTGTTCCCTGTGTCAGTTACTGCGGAAAGTTAGGCTTTTGAGGGCGTCCAAAAGCAATCCCCATAAACGTTGTTTGGATTCCTGCCAACAAATTGCAGGAATGACAGAAAAATTACGTGAACTTTTGAGGCACGCCTTACCTGTTTCCTTTCTTCAGCTCCACGTCGCAGAGGCGGTAGAAAACTTCGCAGGGCATGGACTTCACTTTCTCGGCCGCGGCCTTTTCCCTTATCTCCCGGTCATTCGAAACGATTACGCACCGCGCGCCCTCGGTGACCAGGAAATAAGACCGCTCCAGCAGAAAATCGTCCGCCGGCTCGTCCCCGCTGAAATGAACGCTGATGGCCGGATTGGCCAGGCTCCGCACGGGCCGGAAACCGCCGTCAAAGATGACCCGGAAACACGAGGCGCTCAGGGGTTCAAGTCTGGAGACCTCATCCAGCCAGTCGAGAAACTCGGCCTCAAGCGCGTCCGGCTTCTCCCCCTGCCTCCGATCCCAGAAACTCCTGGAGAAATTGGAACCGTCTATAAGGTAAACCGTGGATTTGGCGGAGATGCTTTTCATTGGTAGAACATTCTAGCAAAATACCCGCTGTGGTTTTTTTGCTTTACTCCGGATTTTTTGCTATATTCTCAGTCTATGGCAACCGCAAATATAAGATTCGGCGCCTCGGGCTGGAGGGCCGTTATCGCCGACGGTTTTAACGTGACCAATCTGCGCAGAGCCGCCCATGCCGCCGCCGAGCACATAAAGGAAAACCGGGAATACGGCTATAAAAGCGAAGAATATCTCCTGCATTTGAAAAATAACGGAAAAACCGCCCCAAAGATCCAGCACGTGGCGGTGGGCTACGATACGCGCTACTTTTCAGAGGAATTCGCCAAAAACACCGCGGAAGCGTTCGCCGCGGAAGGCCTGACGGTGCTGCTGTCGAACGCGGACGCGCCGACCCCCGCGGTGGCCTGGACGGTCATGAAAACTTTCGCGGCGGGCGGAGTAACGGTGACAGCGGGCCATTTCCCCGCCCACTATAGCGGCTTCAAATGGATCCCCTACTGGGGCGGGCCGGCCCTCCCGCAGATAGCGGACGATCTTGATGCCCGCGCGCAAGGCCTCACCATAGCCGAAGCCGAAAAGATCGTTCCGTTCGACCAGGCTCTCTCCGCCGGAGTCATAAAAATTCTGGATTTTCGCGAAAGTTATCTCAACCAGCTTTACTCCCTGCTGGACGCGGGAGCCATAAAAAAAGCCGGCCTTAAAGTCGCGGCCGATTCCAGTCATGGCGCCGCCCGCGCTTATCTGCGGCCGGCGCTTGAGAAGCTCGGCGTCAGGGTCATCCCCCTGCGGGAAAACCGGGATGTGCTGTTCGGCGGCGCGGCTCCCGATACCGACGCGGAAAACCTCAGAGTCCTGAGGGAAACTGTGACCGGGAACCGCCTTCACCTGGGCCTGGCCTGCGATTGCGACGCCGGCCGCTACGGCGTAATAGATTCCGACGGGACGTGGATACATCCCAACCTGGTGCTGGGCCTGGCGCTGGAACACCTGGTAAAGAACCGCGGCCTCAAAGGCAAGGTGGCCCGGTCGCTGATGACCTCGCATTTCGTGGATTCCATCGCCCGCCATTACGGTCTTGCGGTAAGAGAAACCCCGGTCGGCTTCAGGCACATCGGGAATCTGCTGCGCACCGGCCAGTACCTGATCGGCGGAGACGACTCCGGCGGACTTTCAATCCTGGGCCACACTCCGGAACAGGACGGTATACTGGCCTGCCTGCTTATGGCGGAAATGGCGGCCTACGAACGCAAACCCATAAAAAAGCTGCTGGCGGAACTCAATAAAAAAGTCGGGGATTTCGTGAACACCAGAATGGAACTGAGGGTGGACGAAGGCGTGAACTTCGCCGCCGTCATAGAGAAACTGACGCACCGCCCTCCGCTGACCCTGGCCGGCGCCTCGGTCTGGAGAATAGACCATACGGACGGTTTCAAGTTCATCATGAAAGACGGCAGCTGGCTGGGCCTTCATCCCTCCGGCGCGGGACAAACGGTCGGGATCTACGCCGAGGCCGCCACTAAGCCGAGGATGGACGCGCTCATAGATTCCGGAAAAAAGATCGTGAACGGAAAATTTTAGAACAACAGCTGGTCGGAACGACACCGTCCGCCTGAGGCGTACGGGGCCGGATTTTGAAAGGAGAAAATTATGGACGCCAAAATAAAAAAAGTCATTTCCAGGGAAATCCTTGATTCCAGGGGGTTCCCCACCGTGGAAACCGATATTTACCTGACGGACGGTTCTTTCGGCCGCGCCGCGGTGCCCAGCGGCGCCTCCACGGGCGCCCACGAGGCCCTGGAACTCCGCGACGGCGGCAAACGTTACATGGGCAAAGGCGTGGTCAAGGCCGTGGAGAACGTAGCGGATCTGATCGCCCCCGAAATAGCCGGGCTCAAAGCCGATCCGGTCAAGATAGACGGGCTGATGATAGAATTGGACGGCACCCATACCAAATCCAAGCTGGGGGCGAACGCCATCCTCTCGGTTTCCATGGCGCTGGCGCGCGCGGCGGCCGCCTCGGCCCGCCTGCCGCTTTACGCCTACATCCGCAAGGCCTACGGATTGAAACACAAAAATTTCATCATTCCGGCCCCGATGCTCAACATCGTGAACGGCGGCAAGCACGCCGACAGCGGCATCAACATCCAGGAATTCATGATAGTGCCGACCGGGGCGGCGAAATTTTCCGAGGCCATCCGCGTCGGCTCCGAGATCTATCATACGCTCAAGAGCATCCTCTCCAAGGGCGGCTACACCGTCTCCGTGGGCGACGAGGGCGGCTTTGCTCCCAAGATCTTCACCCATGAGGCGGTCATCGAAACCATCTGCAAGGCGATCAAGGACGCCGGGTACACGTTCAAGGAAGTGCAGATAGCGCTGGACTCCGCCGCTAGCGAATTCTACCAGAACGACCGCTACGTTTTTGAAAGTTCCAATCTCACCTACCAGGAACTGACCGCCAAATACTCGGAATGGAAAAAACATTTTCCCATCGTCTCCTATGAGGATCCTCTTGCCGAGGATGACTGGGACGGCTGGGAACACATGACCAAACATCTTGGAAAAAAAGCCCGCATCGTGGGAGACGATCTTTTCGTGACCAACCCCGTGCGCCTTAAACGGGGAATCGAAGAGGGCATCGCCAACGCTATCCTTATCAAGCTTAACCAGATAGGCTCCCTGACCGAGACCGTACGCGTCATAGAGATGGCCCACAAGGCCGGCTTCGCGACCATCATCTCGCACCGCTCCGGAGAAACGGAAGACGCTTTCATCTCGGATCTGGCCGTGGCCACCAACGCCGGCGCGATCAAGACCGGCGCCCCCTGCCGCTCGGAACGCCTCTGTAAATACAACCAGCTCATCAGGATAGAGGAAGAACTGGGCAATAAGGCCCGGTACGCGAAAGACATGGTCTTCAGGTTCTAATAGCGGGACGCGGCGAATCCCTGTCATTCCCGCGTGCCTTTAGCTGATTCTCCCGCCATGCAGTTAAAAAAACACAGCGCCAGGCTGAAATACGCCGTCCTGCTCCTGATGGCCCTCTTCCTGCTGTCCAACAGAGGATTCAGAACCCTGATCCGGAACTCGCTGGAGTACCGCCGGCTGAAAAACCAGAAAGTGAAGTTCGAGGCGGAAAAGATCCGTCTGGAAACACGGCTTAGGACAATGAAAGAACCCGGCCGGATCGAACACATGGCCCGCAAAGAACTCGGCCTGGTCAGACCCGACGAAATCGAATACCGTTTCCCCCCTCCCAAATAAGGGAGGGATGAAGGATGAAGGATGAGGGAAAAAACAGTAAGAATAAAACAGCTGAAGCTCGGCCCCATGGACAATTTCTCCTACATTGTCTGGGATAAGGGTCTGAAAGAGGCCGCTGTCATCGACCCGGCCTGGCAGCCGGAGACCGTGGAAGAATTCCTGCGGAAAGAGAAACTTTCCGTCAGGCTCCTCCTGCTCACGCACGCCCATCCGGATCATGCAAATGCCGCGCGTTATTTTCTCGGAAAAGATAAGGGACTGGCGTTGACCGTACATAAGGAAGATACTTTTCTTCTGGAGCCGGGCATCGGCCCTCTGACTCTGCTGGCCGGGGACGAAGAGCTGGAGATCGGACGTGTTAAAATAGAGGTCATCCACACTCCGGGGCATACCCCCGGCTCGGTCTGCTACCTGGCGGAGGGAGCCGTCTTCTCCGGAGATACGCTTTTCGTCGGAGCGTGCGGCCGCGCGGATCTGCCGGGCTCGGATCCGCGGGCGCTGCGCCGCAGCCTTCTAAAACTGGCCGCTCTGCCGGACGGGACGGAGCTCTACCCCGGCCACTCATACAATGGAGACACTTCCACCATCGGCGCACAAAAGGAATATAATATATATATGAAACTAGCCGCCAAAAGCGAAGCGGAGTTCCTGAAAGCGGCAGTGTGAGCGCGGAATCCTTATGCACCCTGTTTTATTCCATATCGGCGGTTTCAAACTGCCCGCTTACGGATTCATGATAGCCCTCGGCTACGCGGCCGCCATTCTCTATCTGATGACCGTTAAAAGCCGGGCAGGCGCCGTTTTAAACCGGGATCGGGCGGCGGATCTGGTATTTTACTCCGCCCTGGCAGGCATCCTGGGCGCGAAAGCGGCTTACGCGCTCACTTATTGGCCCGAACTTGGCCCTGATACGCTCTCACGTCTTATCTACATTTTCAAATCATTCCCGTACGGTTTCGTATTTTACGGGGGTCTTGCGGCCGGAGCCGCGGCATTTTTCTTTTATTGCCGGCGCCATAAACTTGATTTTTTAATGACAGCCGATCACTTCGCCCCGGCACTGGCTCTGGCGCACGGATTCGGGCGGCTGGGGTGCTTCCTGGCCGGCTGCTGCTACGGGCGGCCTTCAGGAAACAGTTTCGGCGTGATTTTTACTGACCCAAGATGCGAAGTGCCGGCCGCCTGGCTCGACGTACCCCTCCACCCGGTTCAGATTTACGAATCCGCCGGAAATTTTCTCATATTCGGAGGGCTGGTCTGGTTATCCCGCCGGGAAAAGACCTCCGCCGCGGGAATGATTCTCTCCGCCTACATCCTGGCGTACTCCGTACTGCGGTTCTCCCTTGAGTTCCTGCGGGGCGACGACAGGGGCGGAGTTTGGCTGGGGCTTTCACCCGCCCAGGCGGTGTCGGCCGCCGCGGCGTTGGCCGCGGTATTTATGATAGTCAGGATAAAAAAATGAAACCACAGGCAATGATCTTCGAAGGCGCGCCGGAGAGGCTGGACATCTTCATAACCCGCTCGGAAACCGGGCTCTCGCGGGAGTTCGTAAAACGGCTGATAAATGACGGCAGGGCGCTGGTCAACGGCAAGCCCAGGAAACCCTCTTTCCTGCTCAGCCCCGGCGACTCGGTGGCGCTGGATCTGCCCGCCATGGGAAAAAAGGAGACGGCCCCCCTGGACTCCATCATAATCTACGAGGACAAAGACCTGCTGGCCGTTGATAAACCCGCCGGCATACCCGTGCACCCCAACGACTCCAACTGGGAACGCCGCCCCGAAACCTGCCTGGTCAGCGAGGAAACGCTGGTCTCCATGCTGTTGAAGGCCCGGCCGGCGCTCGGAGATAATATGCTGCCCCGCATGGGCCTGGTGCACCGCCTGGACAGGGACACCAGCGGTCTTATGCTGGTGGCAAAGACGCTTGAGGCGCAAACAGCCCTGCAGACCCAGTTCCGCGAAAGGCTGGTGGAAAAAACGTATGTGGGAGTCGTCGGCGGCGTGCCGGCCAAAAAATCCGGGACAATAGACGCACCGATCGGCCGGGCTTCCGGCTTCAAGAAAATAAAGGTCTGGGAATACGGCCGGGCCGCGCAGACCGACTTCCTTATAACGGAAAAAACAAAGAAACACGCTCTGCTGGAGATCTATCCCCGCACCGGCCGCACGAATCAGATAAGGATCCACCTTGAGTTCATCGGCCATCCGCTGGTCGGAGACAGGCTTTACGGCGGGGAAAGATCTTCCCGCCTGCTGCTCCACTCCCGGGAGATCACTTTCCTCCACCCCTCGAAGAACAAGAAGATGACGTTAAAAGCGGACCTCCCGGAAGATTTCCGCCGCGAATGGACAAAAATCAAGAAAGCGGAAAAATAGAAAGCTCTGTCATCCCGGCGATCTGGCCGTCTGAGGGGCATAGCCCCTGAAACGGCACCTACGCAGGTATTGTTGGCCGGGATCCATTGAGTAAAGATTTATGGATTCCCGCTAACAGCCTGCGGGAATGACAAAAGCTTTTAACCCTCGTTTTTAGAATTTTGAGACGGAGGCGAAGAGGCGGAAATCCAGTCTGTGGAACAGATTGTTCTTTTTTTCCAGGTCGCCGAGGAATTTTTCGTCCACGCACCTCTCCAGCACCTCGGAGAGCAGCCGGGCGGCGTTGGCCGCGTGGCCGTCCACTCTGGAGGCGGCGTACTGGGAATGGGAGCCGATGTACATAAGGAAAGGCCAATCCGAACTCTGGGCCAGCAGCACTTCGCGGGCGGCCTGGTTAAGGGCCCTCAGCGTCACGCTGGACAGATCCTGGCTGCGGAAACGGTTGGCGGTCTCTATCATCCTGTCCGTCAGATCCAGCACCCTGGGGTAGATGGCGTCGTTGGTTTCGTTCACCCAGGGATCGAAATAACCGTTCTCCCCCCAGGATGAAATCTGCGGATTGAGCCCGGCCGGCTCGTGGCAGGAATTGAGATATTCGCCCGGCGTAACGAACTGCAAAGGCAGCCGGTCGGCCCGGATCTTCCTCAAAACGCTTTCCAGAAAAGCTGGACCTTCGAACCACCAGTGGCCGAACAGCTCGGCATCATAACAACCTACGATCACAGGCCGGATGCCTTTAGAGGAATGCAGCTCTTCCACCTGCCTCATGCGCCGGTCCAGGAAATCCGCGGCGTGGCGCTCCACGGTAGCCATGGCCTCGTCTGGATCGTAATAAAGTTTTTTGGAAAGATCCACCTCGCCTGTAATGCGGTGGTATTTCAGGCCCAGCGACCGGCGCAGGCCGTCGGCGCTTAAATACGGTTTTATATAATCGTAGTCCGCGTCATAGCCCATGTCGCGGTAAAACTCCCGGTAGGACGGGTCGCCGGGATAGCCGAACTTGGCGCTCCACACCTCCCTGGAGGAGTCGGCGTCGCGGGCGAAAATATTTATCCCGTTCTGGGTGCGATAGGAGGCATAGACCCCTGTTCCAGGCGCGGGATCGGCGAAATTAACCGCGTGCGATTCCGTAAAGATATATTCGAAACCGGAAAGCTTGAGATAAGTCTGCACACGCGGATCATAGGCGCACTCCGGCAGCCAGAAACCCGACGCCTTGATATTGAACCTGTCGAAGTAATCGTCGGCCGCCGCCGCTATCTGGGCGCGCAGCGCTTCCGGATGCGCCAGCAGCGGAAGAACCGCGTGCGTGGCCGAAGTGGTGATGATCTCTATGTGCCCGGCGTGCTGAAGCTGTTTCAAAGGGGTTATGAGATCGCCGCTGTATTTATGGATCATCGCCGCGGCTTCCTCGTAAAGCCGGGCGTAAAGACGCACGATCTTTGAGAGGACGGGATCATTCTCCGTCCGGAGAAGTTCTTTTTCTATCAACTCCAGGCGGGAGTCTATATACCGGGCCAGCTTCTTTTCCAGCTGTTCGTTTTCCAGCATCGCGCCAAGGGTCGGGGAAACGGAAATGGCGATACCGGGCCGGATACCGTCGCGCACCAGCCTGTCCAGCACGGAGATGAGCGGGATATAAGTCTCGACCACGCCTTCAAAAAACCAGTTCTCCTCAAGAAAATCGGTATGTTCGGGGTGGTTGACGTAAGGCAGATGCGCGTGCAGAAGAAAAATCAGGGATCCCTTGGAGCTCATACCGGTTCCTTACGGAAAAATTCGGCGCTCGAATAACCGGACGAGGTTTCCGGCGCCGGAGCCGGGACGGGCGCGGCTACGGAGTTGCTCTCCAGCAGTTTTTCCTGAGCGCCGTCTTTCCTGCGTCCGTAAACGGACACGGAGCAGGTGCGGCCTTCGGCCGGCGGCTTCATGTAAAGCTTGCCGGAATCCCACCGGACTGAGGCTTCCCCGGAAACGGCCTTATCCTCGCAGACGGAAAGCCTGACAAGTATTTCGGACTCATACTCCCGGGCCTCGAAAGCCTCCGCCCTGGATCTGCCCCAGGTCCAGCAGATAAAAAAGGCGGACGGGTTCCTGGGCAGGAGATAAACCTTGTCGGTTGAAAGGATTAAATTAGTTTTGTCAGACATAAGGCGGATGCGGATCAGGAGCCTGTTTAAGAATAATCTACTAAATTTCCCCCGCATTAAAAACATTTTTTTACGGTTTCTTTTTTTATATTATAAAGGAGACGGAGAAAAGGAGCCCAACCCATGCACTTTGACACCCTGAAGTTCGCCGAAGAAGAAGTCGCCGCGCTTAAAAAGGAGAACCGCTTCCTGAAACCCCGCGTTCTCGAATCCGCCCAGGAACCGGTTTCCGTCATAGACGGCAAAAAAGTGGTGAACCTCACCTCCAACAACTACCTGGCGATGGCCAACAACCCGAAAGTGAAGAAAGCCGCCATCGAGGCCATAGAAAAATACGGCGTAGGCTCCGCCGCGGTGCGCACGATAATCGGCACCATGTCCCTTCATGAAGAGCTGGAAAAAAAATTCGCGGCTTTCAAACACGCCGACGCTTCCATCCTCTTCCAGTCCGGTTTCACCTCCAACGTCGCGGTCTGCCAGTCGCTGATGTCCAGCGAGAACGATCTTCTCATCTCCGACGAACTCAACCATGCGTCGATCATAGACGGCGCCCGCCTGGCCAAGGCCCCCAGGAAGATCTACCGCCACAAGGATATGAAACACCTCGCGGAGATCCTGGAAACCCCCGAAGCGAAAAAAGCGCGGCGCAAAATGGTGGTCACCGACGGCGTGTTTTCCATGGACGGGGATATCGCGCAGCTCGACGAGGTCGTGGCCGTGGCGCATAAATACGGCGCTTTTGTGATGGTGGACGACGCGCACGCCAGCGGCGTCATCGGCAAGGAAGGCCGCGGCACCGTCAGTCATTTCGGCCTGGACGGCAAAGTGGAGATCCAGATAGGCACTCTTTCGAAAGCTTTCGCCGCCGTCGGCGGTTACGCGGCCACGACCAGGGAGCTTCGCGATTACCTGGGTTCCGTGGCCAGGCCCTACCTCTTCTCCAGCTCCCAGCCGCCTTCGGTCGCGGCCTCCTGCCTGGCCGTGCTGGACATCCTGCTCACGGATCCGCGGCACCTTAAGAATCTTTGGGACAATACCGCTTTTTTAAAGGAAGAACTCCGAAAGGCGGGATTCGATACCGGCGCCTCGGTGACGCCGATAACCCCGATAATGACGCCCAAGGCCGCTGAATTCTCAGGCCGGCTGTTCGAAGAGGGCGTGTTCGCGCTCGCCCTCGGCTTTCCGACGGTGCCGCGCGGCAAGGAAAGGCTGCGCACAATAGTGACCGCGGGACACACGATAAAGGATCTGGAATTCTCGATCGAAAAATTCAAAAAAGCCGGCAAAGAACTGGGGATTATCTGAAAAACCGACTCACACCGGGGAACCGATGAAAGCACTAACAGTCTTTTTCATATTTTCCATGATCTGTCCGGCCGCGGCCGCGGCTTCCGCTGCGCGGCGTCTATCCCCACCCCCCCAGCAACCATGAATTTTTTCACAGGCCGCTGTCCCGCACACGCGTAGGACTAAAGTCCCCTTTGCGGGCAGGCCGAATAACTTCGGCGGAGTGGGCACATAAACCCATAAACAAAAGCCCGAAATGGAGTATCATTATAACAAGCGGCTTCCAGACCTGTAAAAGGGGAACAATTAATGAAAAAGACCTGCATGAACGAACTGCTGCTGATCTCGACCCTGCTGACCACATCCGCCGCCGCGCAGAATCTGGACGGTCTGCTTTCCGTAAAAGACATCGCAATCCGGATCAAAAGCGCTGAAATTTCAGTCCCCATCCCGTTTCGCCCCAAAAATACGCGCGCCCAGAAACAGTGGACCATCATGGTTTTCATGAACGGCAAGAACGACCTTTCCGGATACGTCACAAGCGATATGAACGAAATGGAAAAGTTCGGCCCGACCGAAAACATCAATATAGTCACCCAGGCCGGCCGCATGAGGGAGGTTCCGTCCTACTATCCCGGCGGCGGTTATGACGACACTTTCCCGGGGGGAGGCCCGACCATACCGCATCCCGGCTGGCCCAGTCCTAATTGGCTTTCCGTCTCCCGGGATGCGCGTGAAGTCGGCGTCCCGGACGCCTCCGCCAACTGGACCGGAGTACGCCGGTATCTGGTGGCTGGCGACGGCGATAACCCCGCCCTCAGTTCCACCATGCTGGCGGACCTGGGGAAAGTTGATATGGGAGACTACAGACAGTTGATCGACTTCGGCAACTGGGCCAAACGGAACTACCCCGCTAAAAGGTATATGCTCATAGTCTGGAACCACGGCACCGGCTGGAAAGACAGAATTCCCGGCCCGCCGCCGGCGAGAGGCATCTCCTACGACTACGAGACTGGCAACGCCATCAGCACCGTCGACCTGGGCCGCGCCGTGCGCGGGATGGGCGGCGTGGACATCTACGCCTCCGACGCCTGCCTGATGCAAATGGCCGAAGTCGCATACGAGCTGAAGGACGCGGCCGGGATCATCGTAGGATCGGAGGAAACTGAACCGGCTGACGGCTGGTCTTACGACCACTTCCTGGCCCAAGTGCACGCCAACAAAACCGGCCTGACTCCGGAAGTAATGGCCGCCGCGGCGGTAGATGGCTACAAAGCCTTCTATGAAGAGCAAGGCGTAGCCGCAACCCAGTCCGCGCTGCGAGCCTCGGGGCTGGAGGTTTTCCGGATCCTGCTGGACCAGTGGGCCGAACCGGCCATGAAAGAAAATCCCGCCCTGATAAAAAAGGCGCGTGACTCCTCCACCGGTTTCCGCGGAACCGCCGGTTCCCGCGACCTGATACATTTCCTGGAACTTGTACGCGCCGCAACCGCGTCCGCCGATCTAAAGGCAAGGACTTCTGCCGTTATAGACCATCTGCGCAGCAGAGTGATCCTGCACAACGGCGCCACCGGGGCCAGGTTCGCGAACGCCTACGGCGTAGCCGCCTATCTTCCCTCTTACAGATACGAGCCGGCCTACGACGAACTCGCCTGGGCCAAAGAGGGCGGATGGGACGATTTTGTCAAGTGGATAACGGCGAATTGAAACACGACCGGCCGTCGACAGGGCGGAGCGGGGTGAAAAAATCCTGGTTAAAAATTTTCGTTCACTCGCAGAGCCACTGGTTCTCCTCAAAATCATCCACCCACTCGAGTATTTCATGTTCCCAGGAGCCGAGCAGCTTACCGTTGAAGTTATGAAAACCGAAGACCTCAAGCGACTGCTCCAGATGCTTGCGTAACTCCTCTTTATCAAAGGCCTTGCCGCAGGCGGCATTTCTTATAGTGAGCGCCGCCACCAGCGCGCTGGTGCGGTGACGCCCTCCCTGGCAGGAAATAAAAATCTTGTGCCCCGCGTCCAGCTCCGCCGCAGCTCGCGCAAACGCCCGCCTGAAATCTACATGCCAGACGATGTTGATGACAGGAATGGGAATAACTCCGTATTCCAGGCACTCTATACCATTGGCGGCGCACAATTGCTGGTCATCCGTGTGCGTCATGCGCAAATTAATCGTGGTTTTAATTCCCAGTTCGGCAAGGAACTTGAACGCGGCTTCGCCCATGGGAGTGCCGCCCCTGAAAACCAGCCCTTCCCGCGGGCCCCGTTCTGAATTTTTCCATACCGCCACCCCAAAGTTCTTTATAGGAGCCGCTACTTTCTGCGGGGCCGGAGGGGACACAACGGCAACCGACTGCGAATCAAGCTCCGGCAATTGCGTAACCGAATATTCGTCCCCGGCATAAGCGACGGTATTAGCGGCAGCCATTGCCAGAGCCAGAACGATGATCTTTTTACATTTCATACAAGTTTCCTCCGCTCAAACCGAACCATTCAAACCAACGCGCAACCGCTACGATAGTATAGCGGAGGAAATTAAAATCCGCAAGGGGGGCTCGGGAATATAAAAAATCTTATATCTCAGTGTTTGAAGTGGCGGACGCCGGTGAGGAGCATGGCGGCGTTCTTCAGGTCGCAGAATTGGGCGCACAGGAGATCTTCGCGCCAGCCGCCGGGCTGGATCACCGCGTTCACCCCCGCCAGCAGCGCGACTTCCAGCGTCTTTAAAGGCAGCGCGGCGTCGCAAGCCATCACCAGCGGCGCCTTATTCCCGAATATCGGGTGTTTTTCCCTGAGCTTCGCGACCGCTCCGAGCACCGCGTCGTAAGTGGAACTCTCTCCCGCGCTCACGGAAACGGAAGCTCCCCCGGACGCCAGCGCCACCGCGTAAGTTTTCGCGTATTTGGAAATCTTCCAGGCCAGTTTAAGCGAGCGTAATTCTTCATCGGACGGTTTGCGCCTGGTCACGCACTGGAGCCCGGAGCCCAGCACCTCCTGATCCTTTATCTCGACCAGCAGCCCTCCGGACACGGAATAAAGCTCCACCTCGCGGGGCGAAAGAACCGGGGCCGGAAGAGCGATGACCCTGAGCCCCTCCTTGGCGCGCAGAAGCGCCAGCGCTTCCTTGCCGTAATCCGGAGCCACCACGCTCTCGATAAAAACTTCCTTCAGCGCAAGCGCCGTTTCCTCGTCCACCGCCCGGTTGAACGCGGCGGTGCCGCCGGCCGACCCGGCGGGATCGGCCTTGAACGCGCCGCGGAAACAATCCACCGGTTTGGCCGCGGCGCAGACCCCCGCCGGACGGGCGTGTTTTGAGATAACGCAGACCGGCTCCTCGAATTCCGCGGCCAGCTCAAACGCGGTATTAAGATCCAGATAATGGTTAAGGTTGAACTGTCCGCCGGAAAGTATCCTGGCGGAATTCAGGCCGCGCGGCCTGGCGCCGCTCAGGGCGTAAAAAGCCGCTTTCTGGTGGCGGTTTTCCCCGTAGGAGAGATCCATGACTTTCTTAAGGCTCATGACCACTTCCTCTCCCAGCAGATCCCGCGTCTCGGAAAGATACTGCGCGACAGTGGCCTCGTAGGCGGCCATATACTGCCAGGCCTTTGCGGAGAGCTGCCGCTTCTTCTCCGGCTCAAGCCCCCCCGCCTCTCCAAGCGTTTCCAGAACCGGCCCGTAATCTTCGGGACGGCAGAGCGTTATGATATTTTCAAAATCCCGCGCGGCGGCGCGCAGAACGGAAGCGTTGGCCTGATCGAGATAATCAGCCAGTTCCTCCACGGCGAATTCCTCCTGCCCCACGATATTGGCGATGGGGTAAAGGTTCGCGGCCACGAGATAAGGCTTGGGCACTTCCACGCCGTTCTCCGAGAGGACGGCCGGGAAACCTGAAATGGCTTTCAGCACCGATACCGGCACGGGAGGCGAGTAGCGTATTTCCTCCGCGTCTATCCCGGATTCCTTAAGGAGCTTGAAAGTGGAGCCGGAGGAGTAGATCTCAAAGCCCAGGCCGTCCAGGCCCCGGGCGAGATCCACGATCCCGGTCTTATCATAAACGCTAAGGTAAGCGGTTTTGTTCATAAAACGCAACTGTTCCTTACCTCCTGCCTCTTACTTCTATCAATTTCAGAAATTCCTCTTCATTTAAAATTTCCACGCCCAGCTTTCTGGCTTTTTCGTATTTGGAGCCGGGAGCCTCACCCGCGACCACATACGAAGTTTTTGAAGAAACGCTTGAGGCTTCTTTCCCGCCCAGCTCCCGCACCCGCAGTTCGGCCTCTTCGCGTGTCATTGTCTTAAGCTCGCCCGTGAAAACGAAACTTTTGCCTTCCAGTCCGGAGCCTTTCGCTTTTTCAGGCTCGGCCATGTTGACGCCCAGGCTTTCCAGCCCCCGCACCAGTTCGCGCACGTGTGTTTCACTGAAAAAATCGATTATGGATCCGGCGATTATCGGCCCGATGTCGCTTATCCGGCCCAGTTCCTCGGATCCGGCGTGCGTCAGGGCCTCCATAGTCTTAAAATGTCCGGCCAGCACGCGGGCGCTCTTCTCTCCGATATGCGGTATCCCCAGGGCGTAGATCAGGCGGGAAAGCGGCTGTTTCTTGCTCGCCTCTATCTGCGCCAGAAGATTTTCGGCTTTTTTATCCTTGAATAATTCCAGCCCGAGCAGGTCTTCTTTTTTCAGCCGGTAGAGATCGGAAAACTCCGCCACCAGTTTTTTATCCGTGAGCTGTTCCACCGATGATTCGCCCAGGCCATCTATGTTCATGGCGTCCCTGGACGCGAAATGGAGCAGGCTTCTCCGTATCTGGCTGGGGCAGGAAGGATTGAGGCAGCGGTATGCCACCTCTGCTTCGTCCTTAACCGTTTCGGAACCGCAGGAGGGACAGCGTCGGGGCGGGTGTATCTCTTTTTCAGCCCCGGTTCTGGCGTCCGACACCACCTTTATCACTTTAGGTATGACTTCGCCCGCCCTTTCTATGACCACCCTGTCGCCGGTTTTAAGCCCAAGCCTCTTTATCTCGTCGAAATTATGCAGCGTGGAACTGGAAATCATAACGCCTCCGCATTTCACCGGCTCCAGATCCGCCACCGGCGTGATAACTCCGGTGCGTCCCACCGAGAACCACACGTTCCTGACGGTCGTGGTAGCCTGCTGCGCCGGGTACTTGAAGGCTATGGCCCAGCGCGGACTTTTGGAAGTGGCTCCCAGCAGTTTCTGCTGTTTAAGCGAATTCACCTTAACCACCAGGCCGTCTATTTCATAAGGAAGCGTAAATCTTCCGGAGGCGTATTCTTCGTAAAATTTCAGGATCTCCTCCGCGCCTCTGCGGGGCTTTTTGCCCAGATCCGGCGCAGGGATCCCGGCTTTCCTGCAATATTCCAGGTAATCCCAATGGGTTTCCGGCTCGGCTATGCCTTCCAGATAGCCGTAGGAATGCGCGAAAAATTTTAATTTCCTTCCGGCGGTCACGGCGGGGTCTTTCTGGCGGAGAGATCCGGCGGCGGCATTCCTGGGATTGGCGAACGGCTCCGCGCCGTGATCAAGCTGTTCTTCGCGGATGGCTTCAAAATCTTTTTTCTCGATGTAGACCTCTCCGCGGGCTTCGAAAAAAGCCGGCGGGTTTTCGAGATTGAGCCTGAGAGGCACGGCGCGTATGGTCCGCACGTTCAGGGAAACATCCTCGCCGGTCTCCCCGTCGCCCCTGGTGGAAGCCCGCGCGAAAACGCCGCGCTCGTATTCTATGGAACAGGAAAGCCCGTCTATCTTGGGCTCCACCACCAGTTCGTACGGCTCGCCTTTGAGGCCGTTACGCACCCGCTTATCCCATTCCAGGAATTCCTCCGCGGAATAGGCGTTGTCCAGGGACAGCATCGGGATCTTATGGGCCAGGGGGGCAAAAGCGGCGGAGGGTTTTCCTCCCACGCGCCGGGTGGGCGAGTCCGGGGTCACCAGTTCCGGGTGGGCGGCTTCAAGAACTTTGAGGCGGGCCAGGAGAGCGTCGTATTCCCCGTCCGAGATACGGGGATTGTCCAGCACATAATAAAAATGGTCGTGCTCGCGGAGCTCGCGCCGGAGGCGCTCTATTTCCCGCCTGGGATCCTCGCGGTTGAAATCGTTTTTCATTAAAAATTCAGTTTCAAGTTGAATTTTTCAGGTTATGCTGTTTGGCGACGCTGTCCAGCACGCCGTTCACGAATTTGCCGGAGTTTTCGGTGGAATATTTCTTGGCCAGTTCTATGGCCTCGTCGATAATAACGGGGACGGGGGCGTCCTCCAGGAACATCATTTCGCAGACGGCGAGCCTGAGCACGCAGCGATCCGTGGCCGACATACGCTCCAGATCCCAGTTCCTGCTGGTGGCGGTGATTATCCCGTCTATTTTTTCGCGGTTGGAGACCGCGGCCGTGAAAAGATTTTTATAGAACCCGAAGACGCTCTCTTCCAGGGCGAACTCCTGGAGCTGGAATATGGCAAGGATGTCCGGCGTCTCAAGCGTGGAAATATCGGCCAGATAAAGCGATTGCAGACAATTTTCCCTGGCCAGTCGTCTTTTGCTCATACTTTGTCCGTTATAGAGAACCCATCCTGTTAATATGATACAAAATTCCCGGGACGCTCCGCTCTTTTCGCTTTACGGGTTGCGGTTTTTGTAGTAGACTTTAATCGGGACAGGATTTGTTTCACTACACTAAAAATCCGGTACAGGATAAGGGAGGTTTCAATGTTCGTAGGAATGACTCCGCTCATCATAATAGCCGTCGTGGTGGTCTTCACCAGCATCAAAGTGCTTAACGAGTACGAAAGAGGCGTGGTACTGACGCTAGGCCGCTTCACCGGCGTCAAAGGTCCGGGCCTGGCGTTCATCATACCCGGCCTCCAGCAGATGTTCCGCATGAGCACCCGCGTGGTAGTGCTGGACGTCCCGCCGCAGGACGTCATCACCAGGGACAATATCTCGGTGAAAGTCAACGCCGTCATTTATTTCAGGGTGGTCAATCCCCAGGCCGCGGTGCTGAACGTGGAAAATTATATGTACGCCACCAGCCAGCTGGCGCAGACCACGCTCAGGAGCGTCCTCGGCCAGCAGGAGCTGGACGATCTGCTCGCCAACCGCGACAAGATCAATAAAAACCTCCAGGAGATCCTGGATCTGCACACCGAGCCCTGGGGCATAAAGATCTCCAGCGTGGAGGTGAAGAACGTGGATCTGCCGCAGGAAATGCAGCGCGCCATCGCCAAACAGGCGGAAGCCGAGCGCGAACGCCGCGCCAAGGTCATCCACGCCGAAGGCGAATTCCAGGCGGCGCAGAAGCTCTCAGACGCGGCGCAGATCATGGCCATCAACCCCGCCGCCATCCAGCTCAGGTACCTGCAGACCCTGACCGAGATAGCGACCGACAACAACTCGACCATCATCTTCCCAGTGCCGATGGATCTGATACAGATGTTCCTCAAGAAGAACCAGGGCTAGTGTAGTGCGGCGAATGGTTCAAAAGGGGAGCGGCGGTCTGGCGCCGTCTCCCCTTCTTCCTATGCCCGGTTTATACGTTCATTTACCTTTTTGCAGACGCAAGTGCGGCTACTGCGATTTTGCCTCACTGGCGGGCAGGGACGAACTTATAGACCCCTACCTGCGGGCTTTAAAAGCGGAGGCCGGGCGCTCAAAAGCCGTTTTCGCAAAACCCGATACCCTCTATATCGGAGGCGGAACGCCCAGCCTGCTGGGGCCGGAGCGGCTTCAAACGCTTTTCTCCCTGATAGAAACGGGGTTCGGCCCGATAAAAGATCTCAGGGAGGCCTCCTTCGAGGCGAATCCGGAAAGCCTAACTCCTGAAAAAGCGGCGCTGCTGAAAACCGCGGGGATCGGCAGGGTCAGCCTCGGGCTTCAGGCGTCACAGGATCGCCTTCTGGACCGGCTGGGCCGCCTGGCGTCCTTTGAGGATTTTTTAAAAGCCTTCAGACACTTAAGACTGTCGGGGTTCGACAACATTAACATCGATCTTATGACCGGGCTGCCGGAGCAGAGCCCGGAAGATTTCATGACGTCTCTGAAAGAAATCATGGCTCTGGAGCCGGAGCACATCTCTTTTTACGCCCTGGAAGTGCACGAGGGCACGCCTTTCGCCGCGCAAGGCGTCCGCGAAGCGCCCGAAGCGGCCGCCGAGATGTTCGCGCTGGCCCTGCCCGTCCTTGAGGCCGGAGGCTTCCGGCATTACGAGATCTCCAATTTCGCGCGGCCCGGCAGGGAATCCCTGCACAACCTGAATTACTGGGATCAGGGCGATTATCTGGGACTTGGCTCCGCCGCGGCCTCGCACAGCGGCGGCGTCCGCCGGGCCAATACCAAAGACCCGGAACTTTACATAAGGACGGCCGCCGGCCCCGGCGGCCCGGCTCTCGAATATTCCGAGACCCTTACTCCGGCCCGGCGCCGGGCTGAGAAAATAATGCTGGGCCTGCGCAAAACCGGCGGAATTGAACTGCCGGAGGATATATTTATAGAATTTAAGGAACGGATAGACGGGTTGTCCGCCCGCGGCCTGCTGGAAGTTTCGGGCCGGCGCATAAGGATAAAAAGAGAAGCACTCTACGTTTCCAACGTCGTCTTCCGCGAATTCGTATAAGGACCCCCATGCTCCCAAAAGTTTACGATCCCAAACCGGTAGAGGCCAAGTGGTCCGAAGTCTGGCAGAAAGAAAAACTTTTCGTCTCTACGACGGACAAGAACAAGAAGCCGTTCGTCGTGGTCATCCCCCCGCCCAACATAACGGGGGCGCTCCACATGGGCCACGCCCTGAACAATTCCCTCCAGGACTCGCTGGTGCGCTATGAGCGCATGACCGGCAAGGAAGCTTACTGGGTTCCCGGCACCGACCACGGCGGCATAGCCACGCAGAACGTCATGGAGAAGATGCTCAGGGCCGAAGGCAAAACCAGGGAAGACCTGGGACGGGAACGATTCCTGGAACGTATGTGGGCCTGGTACGGAGAATGCGGCGGAACCATACTGAACCAGCTCAGGAAACTCGGCTGCGCCCTGGATACCGACAAAGATAATGTCCGGTTCACCATGGATCCTCAACGCGCCAAAGCCGTTTTTGAGGCTTTCAGATCCCTGTGGGAGAAAGGCCTGCTCTACCGCGACGAACGCATGATAAACTGGTGCACGCGCTGCGAAACCGCCCTCTCGGACATAGAAGTGGAATACGAAGAGGAAAAGTCAAAACTCTGGCATATCCATTACCCACTGGAAAACGGCTCAAGGGGCCTGGTGGTCGCCACCACGCGCCCTGAAACCATGCTGGGCGACACCGCCGTGGCCGTGAACCCGGAAGACCCCAGGTATAAAGGCCTCATCGGCAAAACGCTGCTGCTCCCGCTTGCCGGCCGCCCTATCCCGGTGATCGGCGACGAAGAAGTGGACACAACTTTCGGCACCGGGGCGGTTAAAGTGACCCCCGCCCACGACCCGCTGGACTTTGAGATAGGCCGCCGGCACAAACTTGAAACCAGGCAGGTCATAGATTTCAACGGCAAGATGATAAATTGTCCCGGGAAATACGAGGACAAAAGCGTCCAGGCGGCGAGAAAAGAGGTGCTGGAAGATCTTAAAGCCGGGAACTTCCTGGAGAAAGAAGAACACTACAAGCATTCCGTAAATAAATGTTACCGCTGCAACCAGCACATCGAGCCGCTGGTATCGGAGCAGTGGTTCGTGAAAATGAAAGACCTGGCCGCGCCGGCCATAGCCGCGGCCGAAAAAGAAGAGGTTAAATTTTATCCGGTCTCCTGGAAAAAACCTTTTATAGAGTGGCTCAGGAACATCCAGGACTGGTGCGTTTCCCGCCAGATCTGGTGGGGCCACCGCATACCAGTCTGGTACTGCCTCGGCTGCGACCGGGACGCCCTGCCTTATATCGTGGGGACGGCGGGGGAAGGCGGCACGCTGCTGCCCGGCTCCAGAAAAGGCTCGAACCCCATCCTGAGCATGGACAAGCCGGAGAAATGCCCTAAGTGCGGCGGGCACAACCTGATACAGGATCCCGACGTGCTGGACACCTGGTTCTCGTCGGCCCTCTGGCCTTTTTCCGTATTCGGCTGGCCGGACAAGACCAAAGAACTTGAATACTACTATCCCACCTCGGTGCTGGTGACCGGCTATGAGATCCTTTACCTATGGGTGGCCAGGATGGTCATGAGCGGACTGGAGCATATGGGCGGCGTTCCCTTCGGCCGCGTCTACGTGCACGGCATCGTGCGCGACAAGCACGGGAAAAAGATGTCCAAATCGCTGGGCAACGTCATCGACCCGCTGACCATGATAGACAAGTACGGGACCGACGCGATGCGCTTCACCATCCTGAGCCAGGCCATCGGCGGCAAGGATATTCCTTTTTCCGAAGAGGCGATAGTAGGCGGCAGGAATTTCGTCAACAAGATCTATAACGTTTCCCGGTTCATCCAGATGCATCTGCCGGAAACTCCGGCGGCCCCGGCGGCCGCGCCGGCGGATCTGGAACTGGCCGATGAATGGATCCTTGAGCGCTACAATAAAACCCTGGAAGAAGCGCGTCTCTCCATGGAGGATTACGACATTCCAAAGGCCGTGGGAGCTCTCTACGGTTTCCTCTGGGACGAGTTCTGCGACTGGTATCTGGAGCTGGCAAAACCCCGCCTGGAAACGGCGGACGGTAAAGACCGCGTCCTGGGCCTGCTTCTCCACGTCTTCGGCGGAACCCTGAAAGCCCTTCATCCTTTCATGCCCTATGTCACCGAGGAGATTTTCTCCAGCCTCAAGCCCTGGCTGGGCTCAGACAAACCTTTCCTGCTGAAAGAGGCCTATCCGCGGAGCGGCGGCGCCTCCGGAGGAACCGCCGAAGCGGACATGAAAAAGATCATGGATATCATCACCCAGATAAGAATGGTGCGGGCCCAGCTGGAGATCTCGCCGGCTAAGAACATAACCGCGCTTATCGCTTCCGCCGACACGTCAGGACTCGGCCTCCTTCAAAAATACCCGGGCTACATCACCCGCCTGGCGAAAGTAGAAAAGCTGGAGATAGCGGCCGGGCTCTCAAAACCGCGCCGCGCCGTGACCGCCCTTTCGGGAGCTTTCAACATCTACATCCCGGTGGAAGGCGTGGTAGATCTGAACAAAGAACGGGCGCGCCTGGCCGGGGAGATAGAAAAACTCGCCGGAGAACTGGCCGTTTCGGAAGAGCGCCTTAAAAACGTGAATTTTATCAGCCACGCGCCCAGGGAAGAAGTTGAAAAGATAACGCTGCGCAAAGCCGACACCGGCAGCAGGTTAAGCCGGCTCAAAGAAATAATAAAGGACCTGGGCTCATGATCCTAAACAGAAAGTTCTGGATACGAAAAGACCGGGAGCAGTATTTTCTGAGCGGAGCCATAGTGACCTGCGCGATAGCCGGCTTTGTCTCCTCCTACTGGCATTTTTCCGACCGTATAAGCGTACAGCGCAATTTCAGGATACAACAGCCGCGCATCAGCAGAACGGCCGAGTTCCAGAAACTGAAGGAAGTCGGATATTTCGCGCCCAAGCTCCAGGTCGGCGCCACGCGTTATTACAGGCTGGAGGAAAAAAGCGCCCTGCCCGTTATCCCCGACCTGCCTGAGGAAAACAATGGCAATTAGCCGGAAAAAATTTTATCCGGGCGGACGTTCCGCCTCTCTTTTCCTCCGTCGCTTTGCGCCCCGGTGCCTTGCCGCGGCGGCGCTGACGCTCGCTTTTTTTGCCGCCTCTCTCCCGGTTTCGGCCCAGTACGGCAGCGAGGAAAGCCAGCAGGCCTTTGACTACAATCCGGCCCCAGCGGAAATGCCGGAGGTGCAGCAAAAGACCGTTTCCGTGGATTATGCCGACGCCGAACTGATAAACGATCCCGTCCAGGGAGTGTTCATGGTTTCAAAAAACCGCTGGAAGAACTGGGTGGCGAGGGCGGTATATCTGCTGCTCCTGGACATAGCCCTGATGGTAATACTTCTTTCCCTGCCAAAAAACGACGAGCACAACATCATAATTTCCTACGTGATCTCCGGCTCCAGCGCCGTCCTGAGCTTCTGGGTTCTCCTCTGCGCATGGCTGCTTTTCCGCCTGCACGCTTCGGCCTGGCTTATGATCCTGCCGCTGTCGCTGGTCATGGCGGCGGTCACCTATCTCGTCCTGATGAAAGTGAAAAAATCGGACATTTCGCTCACGGAACTGAAAGAATCTTTCCAGAGAATGAGCGCCCTCTCCAACGAAGACCTCCGCCTGAGTTCGGTGGAAGGCCGCCCCGGCGACTGGCCCGACCAGGATTTTTTACGATAGAATGGCGGGGCTTCATTTCGCCACGTTTTTGAGATATTCCTCTATCAGGTCTTTTTGCGAGGCGGGGTAGCGTTCTTTAAGCGACTCCATTACTTTTTTGCGCAGCTCCGCGGGCGGAACGTAATCTCCGGCCCTGGGCAGCTTTACAGGCGCCGCGTCCACTCCCTGCGCCGGACGGACGAACACACCCCGGGGCCTGGCAGAAGGATCCGTCCCGGAAGCGGCCGACTTCATTTTCTCAAGCATCTCGTCGAGACTCTGGCCGCCCAGTTCAAGCTCCTCCAGCGCCTTCAGCTGCTCCTCCGCGGCCGGCCTTATTTCTTTGGCCGAAAGAGCTTCGACGGCCTTACCCATGTGCGAACCGGCTCTTTCAAGCCGTTCCAGCAACCGGCCGGCCAGGGCGCCGGAATACTCCCGCTCTATCAGACGCGATAATTCGCCGCTTTCCTGCCGGATCCTGTCCTGCCTCCCGGCGGCCGGCGGGAAAAGGGACAGGTCGTCCGGCCCCAGCAGGGCCGCGTCCGATTTCAATCTGGAGAAAGCGTCAAGACTGCCGCCGACTTCGGCCTGGAGCGCGCGCAAAACGGCGGCGCAGGGGGCGCAGGTGCTTTTCCTGATCTCCGCCAGCGCGTCACCGAGCGCCGCGCTGGCGGAATCCATGTCGCGGACTTTAAGTTTTTCCCCCGCCCGCAGGATCGCCGCGTAAACACCCGGCTCTTCCTTTCTGAACGGAAGCAGACGTTCCGCGGTTCCGGCCTGGGCGGCTTCCAGCTCCGCGAGCAGGGCGGTTCGCGCCCGTTCGGTCTTGGGGAATAATTTTTCCGCCAGATCCCTGCCGGCGGCGGTTTCCGCGCCCTGCTCCTCATAAAGGGTTTTCCAGCGCCCGGACAGTTCCGAAGTTTTATCTCCGCCGCTTTCCCCCCCGGCCGGGGAAGACTGATAGGCCGCGTACTCCTCCATCACCCGTCGCATCTGCGAAAGTTTTTCGGCGAGTCCGGCGGCCAGCGCCGCGGCTTTGCCGGCGTCTTTCGCTTTTATAGCGGCGGCCAGCTCTCCCGCGGCCGTCAGAGCGCTTCCGGCGGGCAGGACGAAAGTCCTGCCGTCGGATTTTCGGGGCGGACGGTCTTTGAGCATTGCGTTTATTCTGGAGAGTTCAGCGCTTATTTTCTCAAGAGTTCTTTCCAGTTTACGCCAATCCTCGTCCACCGGCGCGCCGCCGGACGAATTCTCCGAAGCGCCTGGGAACGCCGATAACTCCCCGGCCATTGCCGAAGCGTTCCGCGCCATGCTTTCAAAACCGAACGCGGACAAGCGGGCTCCTTCAAAACGCAGGGCCGCCTCCAGATCCCGCTCTCCGGCTTCAAGCGAGTTCCTTAAAGTTTCATGGGTCTTTGCCGCCGCGGCGGACGGCCCGGACAAAGTTTCCGGGACGGCCTTTTCCCGGGCGGTGCGGGCGCCGTAAGCCATGTCGTCCCCGAGTAATTCGTAACGGGCCTGCGTCCCGGACGCCATATAGGGATCTTTTTTAACTTCCGCGCCCAGCCGTTCCGCGGAAGCGGCGGCTTTCCGCCAGGCTTCGGCATAAGCCGACATCTCTTCCGAAGTAAACACCTTGCCTTTACCCAGATCCGCGATTATCCCGTTCTCCCTCTCTTTAAGGGCGCCCAGTTCCTTTTTAAGAGCATCGAGCCCGGCGTATGCGGAAGCGTGCCGCGCGGAGAAATCCACGGCTTTGATTTTAATGATCCCGCTTTTCGCGCAGACGCCGGAGGGCGAACGGTCGCAGGCGGAAAAATAGAATTCGGCCTCCGTCCCATCGGGCAGGTCGTACAGATCGAGCGCGGCCTCTCCCGAAAAATTCCTGACCGAAAATTCCGTAAAGGCCTTAACGCCTCGCTCGAAAGAGAGGGCGGGAACCGGCGCGCCCGCGGAATACACCGACCGCCTGAGACGTACTTCCCTGAGACCTAGATCGTCGGAAGCCTCATAGACCGCCGTGATCTCCTCTTCCGGCGCGGCTTCCAGAGCCCCGAACGCGGGAGAGAGGACTTCCACGGAGGGAGACTGATCCGAGAGGGCCTTTATGGAATGAGTTTCGGCAGACCCGTCTTCAACCCCGTCCGCCGTCTTCAATACAAGCCGGTACGAAGCGTCGCCTGTAACCGTAAATTCAGCCCCCAGCTTCCCTCCGGAGTACGGCCGGAGAGGCAGCGGCGGCGCTCCCTGAAATACCAAGGCCGCCGAAAAGGGCTTCCCGGCCGCCGCGCCTGAAACGACCGCAAGGCTCCCTTTAAGCGCCGCGCTTTCAAAAGGCAGGTACGGATAATCGCGCCTTTTTTCACCGGTATAGGCCGGCGGAATGACAGAAAAAAGGAGGTCTTTCAGAACCGGCGGCTCCGCCGCTTTCAGGCGGTAGACCCGGCTTTGAAGTTCCCCGTGCGCCAGACGGTAAGAAAGATCCGACTCCAGGGCCGCGCCGGCGTAAACGAACCGGCCGGGGCCGGCCGCCGCCATGAAACCCCTGTTCCAGGATGAGCCAGCGCCCCGGAGGAACAGCGCCGGCTCCCCTTCTCCGCCGCGTTTGAATGACGCTTCGATCCTGAAAGGACGGCCCCTCAGAACTTCGGCGTCGCCGGGACTTATCTCCATCGCGTCTTCCAGGGGCCGCAGGGCCAGCGGGCGCAGGAACCAGTAAAAAGCTTTCGGGTCGCTCCAGGCGATCATGCCCGCGGCGAAAAGCCCCGAAGAGAGTCCGGCCAGGCGGCCGGCGGTCAAAAGCTTTTTAAAGGAAATAAAAGCCGGACGCGGCGAGGCCCCGATCAGCCGCGCTGAATCCTCAAGATGCCGCCGCACGAAAGCCGGAGAAGCTCCCGGCGGAGGCGCCCCGGCGGCAAGATCCAGGGCGGTCAGCAGGCGGCCGCGCAGCTCCGGGAGAGCGGCCTCTACGCGAGCGGCGAAACGCCTGAGACGCAGACCGGGCAGAAAAACCGAGAAGCCGGAACCCAGTTTCCATACAAGCCAGGCGGCGGAGAGGGCGGTGAACAGAATGCGCTGTTCCCGCGTCACGTCCAGAAGGAGTACCGCCCCGGCCACCGACGCGGCCAGCCACAGGGCGGCCGTCAGGCAATCGAGAAGAACTCCGGCCGACAGCAGGCAGAACCAGGCGGCCCGCCAGGCGGATACTTTTTTTCTGATGATCGAGACGGACATGATTGAAGAAGTGGGTAGTGATCAGTGGTCAGTGGGCGGCAAGAAATCAAGTTTTATAGCAGTGGTCGCTCATAGCCACATTCCCGCACTCAATTATATAACAATTGCAATCCGTGTAAACCCTAAATGACCGGTTGAAAGCGGCTGTTCAGATTAACCATGAACCTGGCGACCTGGGCGGTTATGGATTTATGCTAAAATACTTTTTCGCCGATATGAACATCCCGCGCCCTCTTGACGACTCCCTGGCCCGCATAAACCGGGAAATAAATTCGCTTCTGGGCAGCGTGGACAAAACCGTATACGATCACGGCAATAACGGGTTTGTTTTCGTGGGGAAAGCCGTCCGATCCCGGTTCACCCTGCTGCTCGGAGACGCCCTGGGCCTGGAACGCGGCGCGACCGAGCGCATAAGCGCGGCGGCCGAACTCGTCCACACAGCTTCCCTGATGCACGACGACTGTATAGACAGGGCGGCCCTCAGGAGGGGCCTCCCGACCCTGAACGAAAGGCGCGGCGTAAACACCGCCATTCTGACAGGCGACCTGGTGGTCTCTTTCGCTTTTGACTACGCGGCGGGTATCGCTCCCGGCGCGCCCGGGGATCTGGTAAGGTCGGTGCGCAGGATGACGGAGGGCGCCCTTCTGGAAGAAAATCTGCGTTACAAAAAGATCCCGGCCGCGCAGGCGGAAAGAATACTGGAACTTAAAACCGGGGAACTTTTCCGCTGGTGCGCCCTTACCGCGGCCGGAATAGCCAAAAGACCGGATCTCTACGAAGCCTGCGGAAAAATCGGCAGAACCACGGGGGTAGTTTTTCAGATCGTGGACGATATCCTGGATTTTGAGGGCGAGGCCGGATTTACCGGCAAAGAAGCGCTCAAAGACATCACCGAGGGCAGAACCACGCTGCCGCTCATACTGGCGCTTAACGACGCCCGTTTCGCGGAACAGATAGAAACCGGTCTCGCGGAGCTAAAAGCCGCCGCTAACGGAGATCTGGCGCCGGCGCTCCGCGTAGCCGCCCTTGTAAAAGAGAACGGTTTCACCGAAAGTGCCCGCGCCGCGGCGGCCGCCAAAACGCTCGCTCTTGAAAAAGAGATCTCCCTCCTGCCCGAACGGGAAGCGGCAGGCGTTTTCAAGGATTTTATTTTTACCATGTCCACGCGCACAAAATAACCGATTATGAAAAGAACACTTGTCATCCTTCGCGCTTATTCCTGGCCGGCCTCGGCCGTGCCCGTCGTCCTCGGCACGGTCATCGCGTACAATGCCGGGGCTTTTTCTCCGGCGGCCCTGGCCCTGACGCTGCTCGCGGCCCTGGCGGTTCATTCCGGCGCCAACCTGGCCAACACATACTTTGATTTCAGGAACGGTATAGACCGGCCGGACTTCTCCGACGACCGCGCGCTGGTGGACGGGCTGATAACGCCTCCCGCCGCGCTGAAGCTCTCCCTGGCGCTCTTCGGCGCCGCGGCGGCGATAGGCGTTTACTTTGCGTTCAGCCTCCGCCTCCCGCTGCTGCTCGGTCTGGGCGCGGCCGGTTTCCTGCTCGCCTGGTTTTATACCGCGGGGAAGATAAGTTACAAGTACAAGGCTTTGGGCGATTTCGGCGTTTTCCTGGCTTTCGGCCCCCTCATCGTGGCCGGCACGGCGCTCATACAGACGGGCCGGTTCCTCCCGGAAGCTCTGTGGGCCTCCGCCCCGGTGGGGCTGCTTATAGCGGCCATTCTGCACGCTAATAATATGCGCGATCTGGATTCCGACCTCGGCTCGGGGATAAAGACCCTGGCCGGGACGCTGGGCCGGAAAAAGTCCAAGAATTTTTACCGCGCCCTTTTGTACGCCCCGTACGCTTTCGCCCTGTTCGGCGGGCTTTGGCCGGCGGTTTTCACCGCGGTCTCCCTCCCGTCCGCCCTTAAACTCGACGCTATGTGCGCCCGGGAAAATTTTCCGCCGCTGGTCGGAGAAACCGCAAAATTCGTCGCCGTCTTCGGCCTGCTTTTTTCCGCCGGCCTGTGGATCTGACCTTTCCGATTGTTTTATCGCTGTTTTTTTTATAGATTATAACTGACGCTACACTTTGACCGGAGGATATTACATGAAATTCAGGACCCTGTCCGTAAGCCTGCTTTCCGTTTTCGTGGCGCTGGCCGCCGTTTCCTGCAGCAAGAAAAATCTCAAGAACAACGGCCTTAAAGCCGACATGACGACCGATATTTCCGCGGAACCGTCCATGGACATACAGGGAAGCTCCGACACCATGAGCACGGAGGGAGACATCCGCGGAGGGGAATTCGTTTCCCAGGAGACCGTCCAGCCCGTTTACTTTGATTTTGACAAATACGGCCTTTCCGACAATATCCGCAAGACCCTGCAGAAGAACGCCGCCGTTCTTAAAGCGCATAAAGAGTGGGTTGTGCTGGTGGAGGGCCGCTGCGACAGCCGGGGAACCGTGGAATACAATCTCGCCCTGGGCCAGAAAAGAGCCAAGGAAGTGCGCGCGTATTACCTCCGCCTGGGCGTACCCGAGGCCTCTATCGGAACCATTTCATACGGCAAGGAAAAGCCCGTTTGCGAGGAAGAAACTGACGACTGCTGGGCGAAGAACAGACGGGCCGACACCAAGGTGAAAGCGAAGTAAGTCCGGAACAATATGAAAACTTTCTTAAAGACCGCCGCCGTCCTAGCCGCGCTCGCCCCTCTGTGGGGCTGCGTGGCGACGCAGCAGGATATGCTCCAGATGCAGAGCCAGATGGACGATCTGAACACCAACATCAATAATATGCAGAAGAACCAGGCCGATCTGGCGGTCAAGATAGATACCCTTTCCACCAGTCTCAACGCTTTCTCCGAAACCCTTAAAGATATCACCGCGCAGATGACCCGTCTTTCCTCCCGGCTGGACGAAGTGGACAGCGGGATGAACAAGCGCGTAAACGCCATCGGAGCCAGCATCAAGAAACAGCAGGAGGACGTGGAATCCGCCCTCCTGCCCGCGAAGATCTACAACGATTCCTACAACGCTTTCCTGAATAATAACTTCGACGGAGCCGCGACCGGGTTCAAGACCTACCTGTCCAAATTCCCGGGGGGCGATATGGCCGAAGGGGCCTATTATTATCTCGGCGAGGCGCTTTATCTCAGGGAAAAGTGGCAGGATGCCGCTCTCAGCTATGCCACGATCCTGGACAAATTTCCAGGCTCTCCCCGGATCCCCGCGGCCCGGCTGAAATACGCCCTCTCCATACTGAAGTTCCCCGAAGACAAGAAAACCGAGGCGTTAAAATATCTGGAATCCATTTCCCGCGACTACCCCAAGTCGCAGGAAGCCGCCACAGCCAGGGCCTACATAACGAAGCTGCGTCCGCCGAAAGCGGAAACGTCAAAACCTAAAGCCAGAACCGAAAAAACCAAATAAGCCTCCTCCTGATGAAAAGAGCTTTCGTAACGGTGCTGATCCTTTGCCTGGCCGGAGCCGGCCGCGTGGGGGCGCAGACCGACGTCTATATCGGCGTCGCCGCCGGCAAGGAATACAATAAGACCGCCCTGGCCATCGCCGACTTCCTGCCGGCCAGACCGGAAAAGCCGGAAGACCTGGAGCTCGCAGGCCGGTTCCGCGACATCATCCGGGCGGATCTGATGTATTCACGGTACTTCGATATCAAGGAAGAGCCCCTTAACCCGGCCAGCCTGTCCACGGCCCCCGAAGCCCTTAAATTCTGGAAAACTCTTGGCGCCGGATGGCTGGTGAGCGGCAAGGCCTCCCAAAACGAAAAAGTCTGGACCTTCACGGCCCGTCTCCACGAACTGGAGAGCGGGAAGATCCTTCTGGAAAAATTCTACCAGGGAGAGCCGAGAGCCATGCGGCGGGCCGCCCATCTTTTCTCGGACGACGTGATCCTGCGGGTGACGGGAAGAAAGGGTATCGCGCATTCAAAGATCGCTTTCTCCAACAACGCGACCGGCTCCAAGGAGATCTACTCCGTGGACTACGACGGAGAGAACCTGACGAAGCTCACGGACGACCGCTCCATAGCGCTGCTGCCCAGGTGGTCGCAGGACTCCTCCAGGATATATTACACGACCTACCGCTACGGCAATCCGGATATGTTTGAGATAGACCTGAAAGCCGGAAAGATAAGGCCTTTCACGGTTTTCCAGGGCCTGAACATCCCCGGCGGCTTCTCGCCCGACGGCCTGACCATGGTGATGACCCTTTCAAGGGGCGACGACCCCAATATTTACAGCCTTAACGTGGTCACGAAAGAATTGAAAAAGCTGCTGACCCGTTTCAGCGTCAGTTCTTCACCGACCTACGCCCCCGATGGGCGGCAGATAGCCTTTATTTCCGATCTGGCCGGAAACCCGCAGATCTACGTGCTGGATCTTGAGACGAAGAAAACACGCAAACTTACGCGTCTGAACTGGTGCGACTCCCCCAACTGGTCTCCGTCCGGGGAATGGATAGTTTTTTCCGGGCGGGAGACGGCTAAGGAAAAGTTGAATATTTTCCTTACGGATCTGACGGGCGGTCAGATACGCCGTCTGACCAACAACAGCGGCGACAACGAGGATCCGTCCTGGTCGCCGGACGGCCGGTTCATCGCGTTCACGTCCAGCCGGAGGGGCCGGCGGGAACTGTATATCATGGACGCCGACGGTTCGGCCCCCCACCCCCTGACCGACCTGAAAGGCCGCACCACCACCCCCAACTGGAGCCCGTAAACAGCTTTGGGTATAGAACCGCAGGATAGCGAAGCATAACCCAAAGCCAACCAGCCCGGCGTTACCTTATATCGGGAATCAACCGAATATGTTTTTTATTGCGGTTATTAGACGGGCGATCAGACCGGCGTTTCCGGGGTCTTTGACGGATTTAAGGCGGAAGGCTTTTGAATCTTTGAGGAGGCGGACTACTTCCGAATCGAAGAAAGAGAAGAAATCCTCGCCGAGACGCTTGCGGCGTTCCGAGAGGACGCTTGGACTGAGGACGTCTTCCACGGAGAAATATTCGGCGCCGCAGAAAGCCTGGATGTAGGGACTCTCCATGAATTCCCTAACGGCTTCCTCGTCTGAAAGATTCTTCACCAGCTTCACCGTCAAAAGCCCCGTTATGAGCCGGGAGTCTTTGGCGGGGCGGCCGGAATTCTTCGCGAAATATTTCCCGTACAGTTCGTCCAGTTTTTCCCACGGCATGGCCTCGGCCAGTTTCAGCCAGCGGTTGGAATAGTCCAGCCTGGCCCCGAGGTGAAAAAGCCTGGGGAAAAGCATGGGCTCATTGGACTTGTCGGAACGGTACATGCTACTTCTCCGGCGTGAAGCATTTGCGGCAGCGCGCCTCATACTTGTCCGCGGCGCCGACCTCTATGCGCCTGGAGCTGTCGGTAAGGCGCTGGCTGAAATGCGCCGGGTTGCCGCAGACCATGCAGATGGCGAGGTTCTTTGTGACGAACTCGGAAATCGCCATCAGGCTGGCCATATTAACGAAAGGCTCCCCGCGGTAATCCTGATCCAGGCCCGCCGCTATCACGCGCTTCCCGGAGTTAGCCAGCTTCTGGCAGACCTCCACTATATCCTCTTTGAAAAAATGCGCCTCGTCTATGCCCACAACCTGGGTGTCGTGATCCACCTCTTTGAGGATGTCCCTGGCCGTCTTTACGGGACGGGAGGGAAGCATGGATTTGTCGTGGGAAACGAGATGTTCCTTGCCGTACCGCACATCCAGATGCGAGTTGAAAACCTGCACTTTCTGTCTGGCGATACTGGCAAGCCGCAGACGCCTTATAAGTTCCTGGGTCTTGCCGGAGAACATACTCCCGCAGACCACCTCTATCCAGCCGGAAGAATTCGAGACGTTAAAGATCATTTTACCCCCCTGAATTTAGCTGAAAAATAATCCCAGGTAAACCTGAGTCCTTCCGGAAACTTCACCAGCGGCTTATATCCCAGCTCCCTGCGGGCGCGCGAGATGTCGGAGTAGGTTTTACGGATGTCGCCCTGGCGCTTCGGGGAAAATGTTTTTTCTATCCTGCGCCCGGTTATTTTTTCAAGTTCACGCGCTATATCCAGAAGTGAAATATTGGTGCCGGTGGCCACATTTATGGTCAGGCCGGAAACCCTGGACGGCGCCAGGGCCGCCCGGATATTGCCGTCCACCACATTGGACACGAACGTAAAGTCACGCGACTGTCTGCCGTCCCAGTGTATTTCAAGCGCCTTGCCCTGCATAACCAGTTCCATAAAGCGCGGGATGACCGCCGAATAGACAGCCTCCGGATTCTGCCTGGGTCCGAAAACATTAAAATAACGCAGCGCCACCGTCTCAAGCCCGTAAGTTTTGGCGAATACGCGGCAGTAATGCTCTCCGGCCAGTTTGCTCACGGCATAGGGCGAGATGGGAGCCGTGGGAAGGGTTTCTTTCTGAGGGAATATCGGACAGTCGCCGTAAGCGGAACTGGTGGCGGCGTAAACGAACCGCTTGACCCCCGCCGCCCTAGCCGCCATAAGAGCGTTGAGCGTGCCCGTGGCATTGTTGTCATGGGCCGCGCGCGGGTTATCCACTGACTTGGGCACGGACCGGAAAGCCGCCTGGTGCAGCACATAGGCAACGCCTTTCATCGCCTTAACCAGGTGTTTAGGGTCGCGCAAGTCGCCTTTCACCAGCTCGAATTCACCGGCGAAAGGTTCCAGGTTTTCTTTCTTGCCGGTTGAAAAATTGTCAAAGACGCGCACGCGGCAGCGTCTGCGCAGCAGTTCCTCCACTATATTGGAGCCTATAAAGCCGGCCCCGCCGGTCACTAACCACACAGGTTTTTTCATGTAAATTCCCCGGTACGCTTATAGTTTACCATTTTTGAAAAAATCAAAAAACCGCCGGAACGGAGCGTCAGTCCCTTAAATCCCCCTCTTTGCGCCAGGGGTGCCAGTAATTCCTGGAGACGTCCTCAAACGCGTCGCGCTTGCCCCGGTCGTTCATTTTCAGACTTACCAGGAAGAAAAATTCTTTCACGTCCTTCCGTACCTTGAAAAACCAGCTTGTATGGAAATCGTGGAAATTCTTGTGCAGCGTCAGGCCCTTTTCAAAAAAAACAAAACCCCTGTCTTCCGGGCCGGCGAACCGGACTATCTTGTAGCGCAGCACGCCTTCGGCCCGCCAGGACGGCGCCCACGGCATCCGGAAGCCCATCATCTGGTTCACGACATAGGTGTTGGGCTCGCTGCTGTAATTAGCCAAACCCAGGCCGAAGTAATTTTTTTCGTCCCCCGAGTAGAGCTGCGTCACCAGACTCTCGTTCCCCTGGCCGAATTTATAAGAGTCCTGCAAATAGACGTTCAGATTTTTTCTGGGCGCGTGGTAAAGCTCCAGGTTCACCGGCGCGAGGCGCTTTGACAGGCTCCCCCCCACTCCGTCGCGAAGATCGTAGGTGGTGAACGCCTTAAAGTAAGTGTTGTAAGCGGGTGCGATAAAAAGCTGGGAGAACAGGGACTTTACTTCCTCGCCTTTGTCCGCCGCGAGCCGGTCCCGGCCTAAGCGGTTCACTACCATGCGCGCCTGGTAGGCGTAGCTCAGATCCAGCGAGCCCAGGAGACGCTCGTAGCGCATATTCACGTTTGTGCCGTAGCGCCCTATCCACTGGTTGGTGGTCTGGGCGCTGGTGGCGATGAAAAGCGACTGATTGTAGAATACCGAAGGGAGCAGCGTGAGGCCGCGCGTCAGCGGCACCGTCCGGGAAACAGTCCAGGTACCGGCGCCTTTGCGCTGGTAATACGGCAGGCCGACTTCCTTGGCGCTCTCAAAAAATCCGCTGAAAGAGTGGAGGACGGGGAGCTTGCCTATGGCGAACGGCATTTTCTGAAAATCAACCCGCGGAGCGGATTCATAGGCCTTGTAAAAACCGTTACGGTCGCCGGCGCGGTAGTATTTGGTGGAAGCGCTTACCCTGGTGACCGTGGTGTTGGAGGCCCGGGTAAAAGCCAGGCTGGCCTGCTTGTCCGGGCTTATGGCAAAAGGGTTGGTTCTGAAATAATCGTTGTTGAATTCCGGATCCGAAAGCAGGCGGTAGGCGGACTGGGCGTAATAGGCGGCGTTATCGCTCTCGCTGAACCGGTTGAGCCTGTGCCAGAAACCGCCGTTAAGCCCCCAGCGTTCTTTCTTCGTGTCAGCCTCGCGGATGCGGTAGACGGAAAGATTCGAGATGGTCTTTTCCGGTTTGTTATAATCCACCTCGCCGCCTGTGCCGAAGCCCAGCTTGGTGAAATAATCCAGGTACAGTTTCCCCCTCACGCTGGAATTGAACCTGTAGGCGTAGTTGGATTTGATGTAGAACCCGCTGCGCTCATCGTAACCGGGGTAGAAACTGCTCACGAACGGCGTCCCCCCGATCAGCGGCTTGTACAGCACCGGGAAATAGAAGATCGGCAGCCGGCCCAGGTAAAAAAAGTTATTGTAAGCCAGGAAGTATTTACCGGGAGCGAGATAGATCCGGGAGGATTTTATCTTGAAATGCGGCGGCGTCTCGTCGCAGGAAGTGATCTCGGCCTTTTTGTAAAGATAGCGCTGCGGATCCAGTTCCACTTTTTTACCGGAGAAGAAAAAATCCTGATAAGCGAACCGGCCGTAATTTATATAGCCGGTATTGGAAGCGTAGTCGAAAACCCCGCTTTTGCCATAGACGGTTCCGGAAGCGTTGTTCATCACAAAATCCTCCGGGGCGTAGACCGTATTGCTGGAGGACTTTACCGTCAGGCGTCTGGCCTTGATGGTTTTCACCAGCTTTTCGTCCGGGCCCAGCTCGTCCAGCTGCACGTTGCCCTGAAGATTTATGATGCGGGTATTCTCGTTGAAATCGCCCTGATCCGAGGAGAACACTATCCTGTGCGTGCCGGTGGACGAAGGCAGGTCGTATGCCCGCGCCGCCGCGGCGCATAAGGCAACAATCATTACAACGAGATTCGTGATTCGCATCAATTTATTTTTTGCCGCGTAAAAAATTGTCCATCCCCAGCAGCGCCGCGCCGTAAACGCCCAGATCGGCGTTCCCGGCCACCACCAGCTTTAATCGCGCGAAAGGCGTCTTTATCTGCTGGGAGGAGAAAACTTTCCTGACCGGATCCAGAAAATGCCGGGAAGCCCTGGAAACTCCGCCGGTCAGCACGACGCAGTCCGGATTAAAAAACAGTATGGCGCCGGCCAGTCCGCGGCCCAGATTTTCTCCGACATCCCGCCAGATCCCGCACGCGGCCCTGTGCCCCCGGTCGGCCGCCCTGGTGAGACAGATGGTGTTGAATTTTTTTCGTCCGGGCTCCGAATAGGCGGCGGTGAAAGCGCCCGGATCCTTTATCCCGCGCCGGGCCGCGCGCATTATGGCATAGCTGCCGCAGTATGCCTCCAGGCAGCCTTTGCCGCCGCAATGGCACCTCTCCCCCGAACGGTCCAGTTTGCTGTGCCCCAGTTCCCCGGCCGAACCGTTCGCGCCGTGATAAAGTTTTCCCTCCATTATGATGCCGCAGCCTATGCCCGTGCCCATGGTCACGGCGATGACGTTCCTGTATTTCCTTTTAAGTTCCAGTTCGTAAGCGCCCCAGGCGGCCATATTGGCGTCATTTTCCAGCACGCAAGGCAGACCAGCGGCCTTTTCAAGAGGGCGCGTCAGACTGACGCCGCGCCACCCGGCCAGGTTCGGGGAAAAGCGGATCAGTCCTTTATCGGGGTCTACATCGCCCGCCGCGCCTATACCGATGGAAACCGGATCCCACGCTTTTTTAAGCCTTTTGACCGCCGCCGCCAGCCTCCGGGTGAAATCGGCCCGGCCGCGCGCGGCCATGGTATGGAACCTTTCCGCGTGCAGGAGCGTGTTCCTGTCGTCCATGACTATAAGCTTGGTATTGGTCCCGCCTATATCTATGCCGATACCTTTCATAAACGCTCCTTTTTTAAAATCTCCAGCGCCGCGCCGACCAGGTAAAAAGACCCAAGCACCACCGCCGTTCCCGTCCGCGCTCCGGCCGCGAGAGCCGCTTCTATATCTTCCTGAACTTCTATCTCGGCGCCGGGCCGCAGGCCGCAAAACTCATCAGCCAGCGCGTATGGATCCAGCGCCCTCGGGGAAGGCGGCCTGGTGAACACCGCTTTCGCGGCGCAGGCTGCCAGCGTCCCCAGGATGGCCGCGTGATCCTTGTCGTTGAGAAAACCCGCCACGAACACCGCGTCCTTATCCTTGAAAGGGGATTTTTCAAAAGTCGCGGCGAAAGCCCTTACCGCCTCCGGATTATGCGCGCCGTCCAGAATATAAACGACCCCGCCCCGGTTAAGGATCTGGAAACGGCCCGGCCAGTTCACGCGCGCGAACCCCGCCGCGAGATGCTCCCCGCTTATTTTAAAGCCGGAGCCGGCCAGAACGGCCGCCCCCTCGTATACCAGCGTGGCGTTGGAAACCTGCGCTTCCCCCAGGAGCCCTAATTCCAACTCCATACCGGTCTTCTTATGCCGTAATTTCATCAGGCCGCGCGTCCAGTCATGGCCGGTGATCTCAAAAACAGGCGCGAAAAAATGCGCCTGCGCCGACATCCCGGCCGCTTCCCGCAGGATCGGGCCGCGGGCGGCTTCGGGCAAAAGAGGCGCCAGACAGATACCGCCGCGTTTTATAATGCCGGCTTTCTGCCCCGCGATCTCTTTGATCTCGCCGCCCAGGTATTTTTCGTGGTCGTAATCCACCGAAGTTATGACGGCCAGCTCCGGCCGGGGCAGGACATTGGTGGCGTCAAAGCGCCCGCCTATGCCGACTTCGATGACCGCGATATCGGTTCCGCCGCGCTCGAAATAAAGAAAAGCCATGCAGGTCAAAAGTTCAAAAAAACTCAGATCCGGACCGGCTTTTAACACCTCTTCCAATAACGCGGCAAATTCATTTTCGCTTATCTCGCCGCCGTCGATCTTTATGCGTTCCGTAAGCTTCGACAGATGGGGGCTGATAAAGAGCCCGGTTCTGTAGCCGGCCGCCCGCAGCACGGAATCGAAAAGCGCGCAGACCGAGCCCTTGCCGTTGGTGCCCGTCACATGCACCGCCCGGATCTTTTCGTGCGGATTCCCCAGCTTGCCAAGAGCCGCATAGACCCTTTCCAGGCGGTACCCCTTCCCGGGGATTGAACCACAGGTGGAAACCGCATAAGCGGTTTCCCCTACGTCCTTTTTCACGAAGTTATTCCGCGCCGTCAAGATTTCGGACGCCTGTTTAAAAGTCATAAAAGTAAATTCAAAATCCGGCCGGATTCCGGATTTAAGATTCCAGATTTAAGATTAAGAAAAAAACCACTCCGCAATCTTGAATCCAGTTACGCTTTGACCCGTTCTATCCTTAACCCGGCCCGGCGGAGTTTGGCTTCTATTTTTTCGTAGCCCCGGTCTATGTGATACACCCTTCTTATAACGGTTTCGCCCTTAGCGGCGGCCGCGGCGACTATCAGCGCCGCGCCGGCCCGGATATCCGAAGCCATGACCGGCGCGCCCAGAAGGCGCTCAACGCCCTTTATCACCGCCTTGCGATCCGTGACCATGATCTCCGCGCCCATGCGCATAAGTTCGGCCGCGTGCATAAATCTGTTCTCGAATATGGCCTCGTGCACCTCGCACTTTCCATCGACGCGCGCCATGAAAGCCATCCACGGCGCCTGCAGATCGGTCGGGAAACCCGGATGCGGTTTGGTGGCCACGTTCACCGGCCGCGGGCGTCCGCCGGATGAGTTTACTAGAATCGTGTTTTTGCCGGAAACGATCTCCACCCCGGCTTTCTTCAAAGCGCGGGCCAGAGGTTCCACAAGGGCTATATCGGTATCCGATAGTTTCAGCGTACCGCCGGCGGCGGCCGCGACAAGCATGAAAGTGCCGGTTTCTATCCTGTCCGGCATCACCTCGTACTTCAGACCTTTCAGTTCTTCCGCGCCGGAGATCTTAATTATGGAGGTACCTTCGCCTTCCACGAAAGCGCCCATTTTCCTCAGCGCGCGAGCCAGATCCGCTATTTCCGGCTCGCGGGCGCAGTTCTCCAGCACGGTGGATCCTTTGACCAGTGAAGCGCACATCATAAGGTTTTCGGTCGCGCCCACGCTCGGGAAACGGAACCTGAGACGCGCGGGACGGAGCTTCGCGGCGGTCAGTATGACGTCGCCCTTCTCATAAAACACTTCGGCCCCCAGCTTTTTAAAAGCCTCCAGGTGGATGTCTATAGGGCGCACGCCTATGGAACAGCCCCCGGGCAGCGAGAACCGGACTTTTTTAAAGCGGGCGAGCAGCGGCCCGGCGACCAGCATTGAGGCGCGCATTTTCCGTACCAGCTCGTACGGCGCGTGATGTTTGAGAACGGACGTCTCCCGTACCGTAAAGTTATTTGACCCGAAAGAACAGGTCTTGCCCATGTAGTTTAAAAGCGAGAGAGTGGATCTAATGTCCATCAGGTCGGGGACGTTGGAGATCTCGGATTTTTCTCCGGTCAGCATAGTGGCGGCAAGTATAGGCAGGGCCGAGTTTTTGGAGCCGCTTACCCTTATCTCGCCGGCCAGCTTCCCGCCGCCCTGTATGACAAAATTGTCCATAGATGAAATTTACTCCCTGCTGTCTGTCATTCCCGCAGCTGTTGGCGGGAATCCATAAGTTTTTCTCAATGGATCCCGGCCAGATTGCCGGAATGACAGCTTTGTAAAATAACTACCCTGCTTTTACCGCGCGCACAAAACGGCGCCTGCCGTTAAGGTCGTTAACGACCTCGCGCGTCTTCCAGATCTTTTTGTCCAGCAGCTTCACGGCCGCCGGCCCCTGGGTGTCTCCCAGTTCCAGTAAAAGGGCGCCGCGTTTTTTCAGCGCCCGCGGCGCCTGGGCGATTATCTCCCTGGCCACGGCAAGTCCGTCGGCGCCGCCGTCCAGGGCCAGCCGCGGTTCCGCCAGAACCTCTTTATCCAGCCCGGCTATAACGCCCGTCGGGATATACGGCGGATTTGAAACTATCAGATCGAAAGGGCCGCCGGCGGCGCTTACGGAAGACACCGCCAGAAAAGTCAGCCGGTTCGCCAGGCCGAGCGCGCGCGCGTTTTCACGGGCGCAGGCCAGCGCCCGCGCGGATTTTTCCGCCGCGGCGATCTTTGCCTCCGGAAACCTGGCGGACAGCGCCAAAGCTATAGCGCCGGAGCCGGCCCCGAAATCCAGCACGTCGGGGGCGCCGCCTATGCGCGCCTTAAGTATGAAGTCCACGGCCAATCCCACCAGTTCTTCGGTTTCCGGCCTGGGAACCAGAACCCGATGATCCACTTTAAGCGACAGGCCGCAGAAAGGCTGGGAGCCGAGTATGTAAGCGAGGGGCTCTCCCTCCGCCTTGCGCGACACGAACTTTTCAAAGTCCGCCGCGGCCCTGGCCGGCACGCGGGCCCCGCCGTCGGCCAGCATGGAGAGCCTGTCGGTCTTCAACAAATGCGCCAGCAGCCACTGACAGTTCAGGGCTGCCTCGGAAATGCCGGCGGCCTCAAGCCGCCTGGCGCCTTCAGTCAGCAAGGTCTTCGTCGTTTGCAAGGTTCCCTTTTTTAACCATGTTCAGTTTAACGTCTTCCAGCAGGCTCTTTATGCCGCCCTCCATGATCTCGTCCATGTTGTACCAGGACATCTGAATGCGGTGGTCGGTAACGCGGTTCTGCGGGAAATTATATGTCCGTATCTTTTCGGTGCGGCCGCCCGTGCCCACCTGCTTCTTACGCTCGCCGGCGAGCGAAGCCGCCTGGGTTTCCTCGGCCACCAGGATCAGCTTGGCCGCCAGGAGCTGAAGGGCTTTCTGCTTGTTCTGCCCCTGGGAGCGCTCCTGCTGGCACTGGGTGATGGTGCCGGTTGGAATATGGGTGATGCGCACGGCGGTTTCAACCTTATTGACGTTCTGTCCGCCTGCGCCGCCGGCGCGGAAAGTGTCGACTTTCAGGTCTTTGGCCTCTATCTTTATCTCCACCTCTTCCGGCTCGGGCATAATGGCCACCGTAACGGTGGAGGTGTGGATGCGCCCGGAAGCTTCGGTGAGCGGCACTCTCTGCACACGGTGCACGCCCCCCTCGTATTTCAGCCAGGCAAAGGCGTTAACGCCCTCTATGAACAGCACCGCGTTCTTTATGCCCTTAAGGCCGGTGGAGTTCAGATCGCGCAGTTCGGCTTTCCAGCCCATGGCGGCCGCGAACCTGGTGTAGATCCTCAGCAGATCCGCCGCGAACAGGGCGGATTCGTCCCCGCCCACTCCGGCGCGGATCTCCAGGAAGATGTTCTTTGAATCCTGCGGATCCGGGGGCAGGATCAGGAGTTCCATTTTTTTCTCGAGCGCTTCGGTTTTGGCCTTGAGCGGGCCCAATTCGGCGCCGGCCAGTTCCGCCATGGCGGGGTCGGTGTCGGTAAGCATACTCTGGGTCTGGGCGAGTTCGGCGCGCGCGGCCTCAAGCTCCCGCCTGGTATCAAGGATGGTTTTAAGGCGCGCGTGCTTGCGTGAAAGGGTTTCGATCTCTTCCGGTTTAAGTCCGCCGGAAGACAGGCGGGATTCGGTCTCGGCCAGTTCCGAAATTATTTTTTCCAGTTCTTTTTCAAGCATAATCCGCAAATTAAAAGCAGGCAAACATGTACGCCATGATTTGCCTGCTCATCGGATCCGGATCGCTACTTGGTTTCCGGCTTCTTCTCCGCTTTGGCCGCGGCCTTTACGGCTTTGGCCGTCTTGGCTTTTGGGGAGGAGGAAAGCACCTTTTTGGCGTGCTTGGGAGCCACGGAGGTTCTGGCCGCCTTTTTGGGTTTCCGTACCACCGTCTTGCCGCCGGTAGCGGAGAATTTCTTATTGAATTTCTCCACCCTGCCCGCGGTATCAAGCATCTTCTGCTTGCCGGTGTACATGGGGTGGCAGGCGGAACAGACCTCCACTTTGATGGCGGGTCTGGTGGAGCGGGTTACAAACGCGTTCCCGCAGACGCATGAAACCTCTGAAACAACATATTTGGGATGAATATCGGTTTTCATAATTAGTTTTCCTTGCACGGCTGAGATATAAGTCAAATTATACCATATGCGCGAAGCCGTAGTCTCTCGGAAGAAAAGACGCGTGGGAAACTTCCGGGGCACTGATCCGCCTTGCTTCTAAATTGCTTCGTTGCCTCTATTTATCGCTTGCCGATCTTGGCGAGCGGATTCACCGATCTTCCGCCGGGCGTGATGATCTCAAAATGCAGATGAGGGCCGGTGGACATGCCGGTGGATCCCACCCTCCCCAGCATACTTCTGGATTTCTGCACCGTCTCCCCCGCCGAGACCAGAACCTTTGAGAGATGCCCGTAGCGCGTCATCGAACCATCATGGTGCTTCAACTCCACGGTATTCCCATAACCTTCTTTCCAACCCGCGAAACTTACCGTGCCTGACCGGGAAGGATACACCGGCGTGCCGACGGGCATCGGGATGTCGCAGCCGCTGTGGAAAATCCGGCGCTTAAGAACGGGATGATACCTCATACCGAAATTGGAACTAATCCTTCCGGAATAATAAGGCAGCGGCATGCGGTACATATCCAGATTCTGAAAAAAATTGGGCAGCTGCAGACGGTCGCCTTTTTTTAACTTGCGGGACACCAGCATATCCACCGCGGGCAGACCGTTACTCTTTATTATCGCGGCTTTGAAGTCTTTGAGGCCGGTTTCTTTAGGTTTGAAACGGCGGGCAATGCCCTCCAGGGTCTCCCCGTCTACGGCCACCTCATAAAGATAACCGATGCCGTTATGCACCCTGATAGAGCGGCCTTTGGAAAGGGGTAGTATAAACTCGTTGAAATTAGTGCTCTGGAGCGAACGCACATCGGTGCCGTATCTGGCCGCGATGATCCTGATATCTTCGCCTTTTAATATTTTATGCGGAGCGTGTACGAGGCGGGGAATGCCGCGGAAAGCTTCAGGCGGAGGTTCCGCGGGCCCGGCGGGCGTCAGCACGGAAAGTCCTTCGTAATCCAGGTTCCGGGCCGAAGGCAGGCTGGCCGCGGCCATAGCGGCCAACCCGGCCAACCCAAGCAGCCCGATAAGATAGCCTTTCCGCACTGTCAGCCTCCCGTTAAAAACAGTGATCAGTGACAAGTGGTGAGTAGCAAACAAAAAAATTCTTAACTACTGACCACTATCCACTATTCACCGGCCACTACTGTTACATTCCCGCCATTTCCATGGATTTCAGGAAATCCTTGTTCGATTTGGTGGCCGCCAGCTTCGTGTAGAGCAGTTCCAGGGCGTCCACCGGAGACAGCGGGGCCAGGACTTTCCGCAGGATCCATACCTTATTGAGCTCGTCTTCGCTCATCAGCAGTTCCTCTTTCCTGGTGGAAGTTTTATTGATGTCTATGGCAGGGAAGATCCTGCGGTCGGAAAGTTTGCGATCCAGGTAGATCTCCGAATTGCCGGTGCCTTTGAACTCTTCAAAGATGACGTCGTCCATGCGGCTGCCGGTTTCCACCAGCGCGGTTGCGATGATGGTAAGGGATCCGCCCTCTTCGATGTTGCGCGCGGCGCCGAAAAACCGCTTGGGCCGCTGAAGGGAAGTGGATTCAAGGCCGCCGGAGAGCACCCTGCCGCTGGAGGGCGAGATGGTATTATAGGCGCGGGCCAGCCTGGTAACCGAATCCAGCAGAATGACGACGTCTTTCTTCAGTTCGGTCAGACGCTTGGCTTTTTCCAGAACGATCTCGGCCACCTGCACATGGCGGTCAGCCGGTTCGTCAAAGGTGGAGGCGATCACCGTGCCTTTAACGGAGCGCTTCATATCCGTGACTTCTTCGGGGCGTTCGTCGATAAGGAGAACCAGGAGCTCGATGTCGGGGTGATTGGTGGTAAGCGAATTGGCTATGCGCTGGAGGATCATGGTCTTGCCGGTCTTGGGCGCGGCCACGATAAGGGCGCGCTGGCCTTTGCCGATGGGCGAGATAAGGTCTATGACGCGCGCGGTCATCTCGTTCTTGGCGGTTTCCAGCACAAAACGTTTATTGGGATGCAGCGGGGTCAGATTGTCGAAAAGGTCGCGGTTGATTATCTTTTCTATTTCCACTCCATTGACGGTTTTAACCTGTAAGAGGGCGAAGAATCTCTCGCCTTCCTTGGGCGGTCTGATGAGGCCGGTGACCTCGTCGCCCTTGCGGAGACCGAGCTTCTTGATCTGGGAGGGAGAAACATAGATGTCCTCATGGCTCGAAAGGTAGTCGTATTCCTGCGAGCGCAGAAAACCGAAGCCGTCCGGCAGGATCTCCAGCACGCCCGTGCCCTTTACGATGCCGTTCTGTTTGGCCTGGGCCTCCATAAGCTTGCCGATAAGCTCCTGCTTGCGCATGCCGGAAACGCCCTCAAGCTTGAACTGGTCGGCTATCTTGAGCAGTTCCGCCACGGTCATCTTAGAGAGGATCGCGGTATCCATTTTGGGCATCTGCTGGCCGGCGGGATTATTGCTCGGGCCATGGGCCTGGCTGTTGTTGTTTTCCATCTTGTGATTTCTCCTTGTATCCGCGGAATTGTCGGTCATTTTTTCTCCGGTCTGTTCTTTAAAAAACCGTGAAGCCAGTCCACCCGCTTCCAAAGGTCTTTCAGGGAACCGTCGTTGCTTATCAGTACGTCCGCCAGGGCCGCTTTTTTCCCGGCCGTGAACTGCGCCGCGCTTCGGCGCTTGAGTTCTCCGGAACTCCATCCCCTGGCGGCGGCGCGCCTGAGGCGCAGCTTGCCGGGGGTCTCCACGCATACCGTAAGAGCGAAGCACTTTTCAAGGCCGGCTTCGAACAGCAGCGGGACTTCTACGATAATCAGCTTTTCATTGGATTTTTCAATTAAAGCGAGCGCGCGGCCGAGAATTAGAGGGTGAAGTATGCGTTCAAGCCGTTTTCTTTTGGATTTGTCAGAAAAAACTTCTTTGGCAAGTTTATTTCTGTCGATTGAACCGTCTTTTAGGAATACCCCGGAACTAAAACTCTTAGAAATTCTATTATAACCGGCCCGGGATGTCAACACTTCTTTTGCGAGGGCGTCGGTGGAAACGCAAAAAGCGCCCAGCTTTCCGAACCGGTCGAGGACGGCGCTTTTGCCGGAGGCGGGGGCGCCGGTAAGGCCGACAATGGTCTTGCCCTTCAGCTTCCTGAATTCCCGACATATGTCTTTTATGTTCATAAATTCCCGTTCACCTTTTCACCGCAATGTAACGCCGGGATAGTTGACTTTGGGTTTAAAGCCGCGAGATGCCCAGTCGGGACACAGGCGGCTGCGAGTTCGGGGTCCTGTCGGGACCATGCCTTTCCGCTTCCCTCGGCAACCTGCGGGACGAAAAGGCATGGTCCCGCCACCCCTCCAACTATACCCGCCGGCGGCCCTCCATTAAACTTACGCAATGGATGCCGGTTAAGATCAAATCCCCGGCGCTCCCTTAAAATATAGCATCTTAATCCCACCCAATCATGGTACGGCGTAATTACCCGCCCTGTTACGCGCGGCCGCCGCGCGTTTTGGCGTATTCGTCCAGTTCGCGGCGCTCGGCGGAGGTAAGGGCGGCTTCGCCTTGACTGGAAATTTTTTCGAGAATAGCGTCAACCCTTCTGGAGTTTTGTATTTCGTGACTCGTGACTCGTGACTCGCTGCGAGTCCTCCAGCCCTCGAGTCCTCTAGCCACTACTCTTCCTGCCGCGCTATTTTCCAGCCACACCGCGGTGTGGAAATACAACCAGCCAGCGGCGAGGCCGCTTAAATGGGTGAAGTTGGCCACGCTGGAATTGGGGGTGGTGAAACTGAGGATCAGCGAAAGACCGGCCAGGAAGACGACCAGTTGGCGCGCGGTCATGGGGAAAAGGAAATACATATATACGATCTGCTCCGGATAAAGCGCGGCGAAAGCGTACATAAGCCCGTAGACGGCGCCGGAAGCGCCTATTACGGGCCGGAGAGAGGCGGGACTTACGGCTACCGTAAAAAGTCCCGCCGCCGCGCCGCAGAACAGGAAATAAACAAAGAACTTCCTGGAACCCAGGGCCGATTCTATTACCGGGCCCAGCATCCAGATCATGAAGGCGTTAAAGAGGAAGTGCCAGAAACCGGCGTGTATGAATATGTAAGTAAGAGGCTGCCAGAGCCAGCCGGAGCCGATAACTTTAGCCGGCACGAGGCCAAAATAATGGTTCAGCGCCCCCCCGAACGCCAGTTCCAGCACCCATCCGCAGAAACACGCCACCACCACCCCCCGAGCCACAGGCGGCAGGTCATTCAAAGAGGGCGGGCGCAATGACAGCGTCATCTCCGCCCATCCGATCTTTTTATATTATATATGCTCACAAATCGGTTTAAGCTGCCAGAGGTTTAATGGATCGCTCCGCACCACTCCCAATATCCACCATTTTGCTGACGTCAGCAAAATGATCCTCAATACGATGCCCGCTGTTAAAGACGATTGCACTGTCCGGGGTCGTCGCCGGGTTTCCCGCGCGCTCCGGGTTCGGGTTTCCGGGGAAGAAAACCGGAGTCCTCCGCCGGCTCCGGAACTCGGGCAAAAGACAAAGCTTTTGCCCTCAAACATCCTCGCCGTCCCGGAGGGATACTGCTCCAGACTCCGGTTTTAAACCCTCAAATGGAGCGCGCAGAAAACCCGCCGCCGCCCCCTCCATTTTATATCTTCCCGAGGGTACGGGGACGTTGTTGACTAGTTGACTAACTATTTTTACTGGGCGCATAATTGCGAATCCAAGCATATTAAAAATAATCAAGAAACCGAGCTACGTCCCCCCCATTCCTCGACTATTAAAGGGCGGATAATTTAAGAGATAATTTGGATGGTAACAATTATATTTTTTAAGGATCTCAGGATAAGGGAACAGGGAAGGGGTGACGGGGGCGTAACCTTTTCGACCCCGCAGGCGGCCGAGGGAACGCGAAAAGGTTATCCCCCGGCAGGACCCCGCTCTATCGTGCGCCGCTTCCATAAGTATCTGTATCAATTCCATGTTCGACTTGTGACTTAAACCTGTTCAAATAAAAAAGGCAGCAACTACCTTTCCCATTCATTAATCGCTATGTACCGGCCCTGCGGGTGCGGTGCGCTTCACGTCTCAAAGCTTCGGCGATCCAGGTATTGATTAAAACCTGATAGCCTACGCCCTCTTTTTTGGCGACTCTTTTGGCCCCGTCGATTTCCCATTGAGGAAGCCTTAGCGAAACAGCCTTTGTCTTTGCCCTCTCCTTGATTTTCTCCGCCAAAGACGGCGCGAGGGTAAAAACCTCATCCGCACATTCCAACTCGCCCAGATAATCCGCCATGGAATGAGTATCCCAGAATTCGGCCTCTTCTTCCCTTGTTTTAAAATGCGGCAGTTTGCGGTTTTTCATCTTTTCACCCTCCGATAAAATATTTTCTCTTTGTCCGCCATATCCCTGGCTGTGATTATCCTGGCAACATTACCTTTAAGTTTTTCGAAAACGATAAATAAACAGCGGCCATGAAAACTCCGGCCATAGAGACCGTAACGCCCTGAATGAGTTTTACGGAGAAAATATTCCGAAAGAAAAACTTCTTCCGCCTCAGCCGGAGTAACATTGTGCCTGGCAATATGAGCTTCGTTGGCCCTATCCCACTCAAAATCGGAGATTTTCATGAGACTCCCAGTCCATACCGGCGCCGTATCCGGCCTATGGCCGGCAAACATCCGTGCACTACATTATTGTGCTACATATAGTATATACAAAATATAGTGCGCCGTCAAGGGTTAAAATTCAATACCGCTCGACTTGTGGCCGGCTTTAAGGAAAAGGCAGCGTCTACCTTTTTTACTCTATATGAGCTTCGTTGACCCGATCACACCAACGCTTATCGCTCACGGGACAGACGGAGCTTTTCCAGTTCTTTTTTTAATGGCAGCCAGTAGCTTAAATCTTTTGCCCTTTCCGCAGCCTCTTCTTTTTTAAGCAGCTCAGACAGCTTTTTTAAATTATTTTTCACAGCTTCGCGTAAAAGCGGCCTGCGCGTGATACCTCCGCGGGCCTGTCCCGGATGATCAGAACAAAGCCGCGCAAGCGTTTCCGGCGCCCGGCATTGGGCAAGCCACCAGTTAACTTTGGCGGCGGAACCGGAGCCCTCATTTATAAAAATGTCATTTTCCACAAGACGGTTTAACATAAACCAGTCCTTGTCACGCTGGGTTTTTTTGCTTTGAACAAGATCTGCAAGCGAAATTATATCTACCGCGCCCAATCCTGAAATTTTCACGCGGTTACGCCGGGCCCAAAGTTTCCCAAAGGCGTCGCAACCCTTCAGTTTCGACATAATATCAACCCGCAAACCCTCCACCCCGCTCGCTCCACAGCGAAAATGGCAGGCATGGCCCTTAAGCAGATAATGGATCGTCAATTCGGGATAGTATACCGGAACGGCTTTTAACACTTTTAATGCGCCGGCCAACGCTTTAAGATTTGACGGGGAAGCCAGCACGACAAAGTCGGAATCACGGCTGAATTCCGCGGCTCCGTATACGATACATGCCTGCCCGCCTATAAGCAGGGATTTAACTTTTTGCTTTCGGAAAGTTGAAAGGACCTTGAGGATCGGGCTGAGAGTCAAGTTTTCCTCCTATCGCCAGGTAAAACTTCCACAGCTTCGCGGACTCAATCATCCGTTTTGCGGGAGAAAGACGAAGCCAGTCAAGTTCCTCCTGGTTAAGGCTGCAAGAATATTTAGTTAATTTGGAACCCATATTTATATTATATAAAAACGCGAAAAGGTTGCCCCCCGGCAGGACCCCGCTCTATCGTGCGCCGCTTCCATAAGCATCTGTATTAATTCCATATTCGGTTTGTGGCAGGAACCTGTTCAAAGAACAGGCTCCATATCCTGCCAGTTGGGGCCGGCTTTGATGTCTGCGCGCAGGGGCACTTCCAGCTTGAAAGCGTTCTCCATGCCGTCCCTGATCAGACGCGCGGCTTCGGCTTCGTGGCCGGCTTTTACTTCAAAAACCAGCTCGTCGTGCACCTGCAGAACCAGGACGATCTTATCGGAACCCTTTATCTTCGCGTGGATGTCTATCATGGCTTTCTTTATGATATCGGCCGAACCGCCCTGTATAGGCGTATTCACAGCCACGCGCTCCGCGAAAGCCCGCAGGTTCCCGTTAGCTCCGTTGATCTCCGGCACGCCCCGTCGCCTGCCGGTAAAAGTCGTCACGCAGCCGTTCTTTTTCGCGGCATCTATAGTCCCGTCTATCCAGGATTTAACCCCGGAGTAAACCTCGAAATAGTGCTTTATGTATTTGGCCGCCTCCGGCCTGGGAATCCCCAGTTCACGGGCAAGCCCCTGGGCGGTCTGGCCGTAGACGATGCCGAAATTGATAGCCTTGGCGGAGCGCCTCATTTCCCTGGTGACCAGTTCCGGAGCGGCGTGGAAAACTTCAGAGGCCGTGCGCAGGTGTATGTCTTCGTTTGAGCGGAACGCCGAAACCAGATTTTTATCTCCTGAAACATGGGCAAGCACCCGCAGGTCTATCTGCGAATAGTCGGCGCTCATAAGAGAGAACCCGCGGCGGGCGCAAAAAGCGCGGCGCACCAGCTGACCGTAGGCCGAACGCGCCGGGATATTCTGGAGATTGGGCTTCGAACTTGAGAACCTGCCGGTGGCCGTGCCGGCCTGTTCAAAGGTGCTGTGAACCCTGCCCTCCCCGTCGGCCGCGGCCAGGAGGTTGTCCACGAAAGATGACTTCAGTTTCGAGATCTCGCGGAATTCCAGGAGTTTTTCTATCACTGGATGGGCCGGTTTCAGGAAAGTCAGCACCTCCTCGGCGGTCGAGTAGCCGTCCTTGGTCTTAAACATCTTTTTCTGGGCGTCGTCCAGCTGGATATTCAATTTCTCGTATAAAAGCCAGCCCAGCTGCTTGGGAGAATTGAGATTCACCTTATGCCCGGTCAGCCGCTCCGCTTCCGCCTCTATGGCGGCCAGCTTGGCCGAAAAATCGGCGGAAAGCTCTTTAAGCACGCCGAGATCCACTTTAAAACCGGCGCGCTCCATGGCGTAGATCGCGGGGATCAGCGGCAGTTCCAGTTCGGAATAGACCTTTTCCATCCCGGCCGCCGCCAGTTCTTTCTTTATCTCCGGGTAGAGGCGAGGCATAGCCCCGGCGGCGGTGAGGAGCTCTTCCCTGGAACCTTCTTCACGCGGAAGGGCGCCGGTCTTCTCAAAGACCAGCCTGGAGAGATCGCTCTTGCGCGCGCTCAGGAGCGAGTGAGCGATCTCAAGTTCGAAAAAATTGTTCATTTCGCGGACCGGCTCGAAATCGATGAGATGCAGAACGCTTTTCAGGCCGGCCGCGACCTTGAAGATCCGGACATCCTGCACCAGCACCGAAAGGCCGGCTTTGTCTTCGCCTTTAAGTTCCCCAGGGGCGAAATATGCCGCGCCCAGTTCCGAACCGGCGCAGACGGCGCCCGAGGAGTGGGCCAGGCAGATAAAACCGTCTTTTTTTCCGCGCGCCAGAGCTTCCTCCAGGGAGATCTCCGCCGTAAGCGGCGCGTCAAAAAGGACCGGCTGCGGCGTTATGGCGGCCAGATCCCTGAACTCGTAGCGTCTGGCCAGCTCACCCGCCAGGGCCGCGTCCGGCGCCTTGACCTCGAATTCGTCGATATCGCCCTCCACCGGCGCTTTTCCCTCAAGCGTGACCAGGCGCTTGGAGAGCGCGGCCTCATCCTTATGTCCCGCCACTTTGGCCAGCAGCTTATCGCCGACCGCCTGCTGCGGGTCGGAAGCGGCGGCCAGCACGTTTTCCAGCGCGCCATGCGCGCCCAGAAGTTTGGCGGCGCCTTTAGGGCCTATTCCCGGCACGCCGGGCACGTTATCGGAAGAATCGCCGGTGAGGGCCAGGTAATCGGCTATCTGGGAAGGCTTCACCCCGAACTTGGCGAGCACCTCAGTTTCCCCCGAAAATGAGGCGGCACTGCCGTCCCAGAGTTTTATACCGTCCTCCACCAGCTGGGCGGCATCCTTGTCGCCCGTGACGATCACTACTTCATAACCGGCAGCCGAAAATCTGCGGGCGAGAGTCGCTATTAGATCGTCAGCCTCGTAACCCGGCAGCACCACGGCTTTGAGCCCCACCGCTTTCGGCAGCTCCGGGGCGGCTTTCAGCTGGGAGATCAGTTCAGGCTCGGTCTCTTTCCGGTTAGCCTTATACTCCGAGTATATGGCATCCCGGAAAGTGCCGCCCGGCGCGTCAAAACAGACAGCCGCGTAGTGAGGTCTGTGCTCTTTCTTTATTTTCAGAAGCAGGCGCAGAAAACCATAGAGCGCCCCCACCGGCTCCCCCTTGGAGGTCGTGAGCCTGGGCAAAGCGTGGTAACTGCGATGCAGAAACGCATGCGCGTCCACGATAAATATGGTTTTTTTAGGCAATCAACTCGTCCAGACGGCGTTTAAGTTCGTCTTTGGACTGCAGCCCGACCAGTTCCCGCGCCAGTTTTCCGCCTTTGAACAGGAGAATGGTGGGAATGGCGGAAATCTTGTAAGCGGCGGCGGAATCCGGGTTCTCGTCGGTGTTCAGTTTGCAGATCTTTACCCGGCCGGCATACTCCCCGGCCAGCTCTTCTATCACCGGCGCGATCATCTTGCAGGGGCCGCACCAGGGCGCCCAGAAATCTACCAGCACAGGAATGGAGCTCTTCACCACTTCCTGGTTAAAATTGGCGTCGGTTAACTGTATTTCGTTGGACATATTAAACTCCTTTGCTGTTCAAGATTCCGGGTTAGGCCGGATTCCGGATTTAAGATTTTAGATTCAAGATTGGAATCAGAAAATATCGGCAATCTTAAATCTTCAATCCGCAATCTTCAATTTCTTAAATCCCCAATTCTTTATGTTATAAGACTTATTTTTTCTTGTCAAGCAGATACTTGACTTCCGTCCAGAGCTCGTCTATGTCCACCGGTTTTGAAAAGAAATACCCACCGCCGGCCAGCATGGCCTCGGAACGATCCGCCGGCTCGGTGTATTTGGCGGAAATAAAAATAACCGGAACTTCTTTCAGGCGCGCGGCTTCCCGGATGGTGCGCATAAATTCCACTCCATGCATGTCCGGCAGCTGCACATCAAGTATGATCAGGGACGGAACGGCCTTTGAAAGCGCCTCGATAGCTTCATGCGCCGATTTCGCCACGGTTATCTCGGCGTCGACGTTTTTAAGCCTGAGGCCGTCCTCCAGCGTGTCTATAAAATTTTTGTCGTCATCCACGATGAGTATGTGCATTTTCATAAGTTTAAATCCAGACTGTTTACAGCCCCAGCGCCAGCCGTTCCATAAGTATCCGCGGCAGCCCGGCGGCCGCCATCAGTTCCTGCGTTTTTGAGACGTCGTAGTCCACCCGGAAAAGCTCAAAGGTCTTTTTTTCGGGATCGTAAAGCCCGCAGGAGGCCCGCGGATTTCCGTCGCGGGGCTGGCCGACAGCACCCGGATTCAGCATATACCTCATGCCCGACAGCATCATCCTGGCCATCGGAACCAGGAAATCAGTTTCCGGCGCGGACCCGTCCTCCTTCGCTCCGGCGCAGATCCGGAAATAAACCGGCATATGGGTGTGGCCGATAAAGCAGGGAGAGGTCTCCCAGTGCGGCAGATTTTCAAGGAACTGCGTCTCGCTCAGCAGGTATTCGGTGAGGGGCTTACGGGGCGAACCGTGAACAAGAGTAAAATCGTCCGTTTTCACCGTCTCCGGCAGGGCCGCCAGGTATGCCAGTTCGGCGCCGGAAAGGCATTTGCGCGCGAATTCCAAAGCTTTGACGGCGTTATTATTGAACCAGCGCAGTTCCATCCTGCCGACAAGCGCGGCGTCATGGTTTCCCAGGACGACGGCGGTGTCCGGCAGCTCCATCACGGCCCGGACGCATTCCGCGGGCTGCGGCCCGTAACCCGCCAGATCGCCGCCACAGATAAAGTGCGACACCTTGTTTCTGCGGAAGAAAGCCAGCACCGCTTTCAAAGCTTCGTAATTGGCATGGACATCGGAAAATACGCCGTAGAGCATGGGTTACGCGCCGACCTGGGCTTTTACTTTTCCGCCGCTTTCGGTCATGGCCGAAGCTTTCCTGAGATCCACCGAAATAAGCTTGGAAACGCCCATCTCCTCCATGGTCACGCCGTAGAGCACATCCGCGGCTTCCATGGTGCGCTTGTTATGGGTTATGACAATGAACTGGGTGGTGCCGGAGAATTCGCGCAGCAGGCGCACGAAGCGCTCGACGTTGGCTTCGTCCAGCGGGGCATCAGCCTCGTCCATCACGCAGAAAGGCGAGGGATTGACGCAGAAAAAACTGAACAGCAGCGCCAGGGCCGTAAGCGCTTTCTCGCCGCCCGACAGCTGGGAGATACTCACCAGCTTCTTGCCGGGAGGGTGCGCCAGGATCTCCACGCCGGTCTCCAGGATATTCTCCGGCTGGGTCAGGATCAGATCGGCCTCGCCGCCGTTGAAAAGCAGACTGTAGATCTGTTTGAAATGCACCTGCACCTTGTCAAAGGTGCTCTTGAAATTGTCGCGGGTCGTCTCGTTGATCTTCGCTATGGCCGAGCGCAGATCCGCCTTGGCCTTATTGAGGTCTTCGACCTGCGAGTTCATAAAGTTGAAGCGGGTTATAAGGGCGTCGTATTCTTCGGGGGCGGTCATATTGACCGCGCCCATGCCCTCCAGGCGCTTGCGCAGGAACTTCACCCGCTCGGCGTCCACTTCCACCGCGCCGAATTTTTCGCGGGCGTCTTCCACACCCAGGCTCCATTCCTCGTTAAGGCGCTTTGTCAGTTCCTCGCTGCGCGTCTTTAAGGTGTTTATCCTGAGCTCCATCCCGTAACGTTTCTTTTCCCCTTCGGCGCCCAGTTCCCTGGAGTCATTGAGGTTGATATTGAGGCGGCTGTAATCGTTCCGGAGGGCGTGCAGTTCGCCCGAGAGCTGTTTTTCAAGCAGTTCTTTTTCCGCCAGTTCGCTCATAACTTCCAGCAGGCGCTTGCGGGCTTCTTCCGTTTCGGCCGCCAGCTGCACTGCGCGCTCAGCCAGTTCTTTCGCCCGGAGCGCGGAATGCTCCCGCTCCGCGTAGCGGGCCGAAAGCTGTGTATCCAGGCGCGCGGCCTCTCCTTTCAGAAGTTCAAGGTTCTTCTGGTGGTTGTCGAGATTGGCTTTCCTGGCGCCGATATCCTCGTTGGCCTTGGAGTGGGCGGCGTGAAGGGCGTCTTTCCTGCCGGCCAGAACGGCCAGTCCTGAACGTTTTTCTTCCGAAAATCCGCGGGCGCTCTCAAGCCTGGCGTTAAAATCGGCAAGCCTGCTTTCGGCCTCGGCCAGCGTGGTTTCGGCCTTGGCCGTCTCCGCGGCGGTGAAATCGATATTCCGGGCGTTCAGTCCGCCCTCGCCATCGGCGTTCTCCGCTTCCACCCGCGCGCGGTGAAGATCCAGATTCAGGGCGTTTATTTTTTCTTCCAGTTCCGCGGCCCGCGCGGAAGCCGCGGCAAGTTTGGCCGAAACTTCCGTCCTCTCGGCGGAAAGTTTCGCCTCCTCTTCCTCTATACCGCGTATCTTTTCTTTCAGTTCGCCTTCTTCTTCCCAGTAAGGCTCATTGGAGGTCACGGCCTCGACCCCGCCCGACACCCAGAAAGAGCCGGTCACCGAACCGCCGGAAGCGTAAACCCCGTTCAGGAGCCGGGCAAGGATGCCCTCATATTCCGGCGCGCACTCTATTTTTCCGCGGATTTTCACGGCGTTAGGGACTTCCCATTCCGCCGCCGGCGCTTCGGGGGAACCGGCGCGATCCAGGAGAATGAACCGGCAACGGCCCTTGCCGAGATGTTTAAGGTGGGCTATGGCTTCCTGGGCGCGTTCCAGGTTGTCGCATACCACGGCATCCAGAAAGCGGCCCAAAGCCTCTTCCACGGCCAGCCGATCCTCTTTTTTTATGGTCAGCAGGTGCCTCAGGGTGCCGCGGATGCCGGGAACGCCGGAATTAAGAACGCCGTTGATACCGACCCAATAGGAATCCTTTTCACCCTGGGACAGAATGGCTTCCAGGCGGGACCGGACTCCGGTCTTTTCGGCGTTGAGCTCGTTCAGCCGCTTATCTATCTCTCCCAGGCGGGCCGCGCTGCCGTTCCTGGCGTTCTCAGTCTCCGCGAGGGCGGATTTCTCGGCGGCCAGGGCGGTCTCCCCTTCCGCGAGGCGGGCCTTAAGAGCGCCGATCCTGGCTAGAAGTTCCACACGGCGCGAGTTGAGACCCTCAAGGTCTTTTTTAAGGCCGAAAATATTTTCTTTGTAGTGGCCGATGCTGGAACCCGTGGAAGCGATCTCGTTTGAGAGCTCGACTTCGCTCTGGTAGGCGGCGGTGATCTCTTTTTCCAGGACGGCGACGGCGGCGTCCACCGCGTTCATTTCCGCGTCTATCTTGGCCAGTTCAGCCAGGCCGGTCTCATGATCGGTTTTGAGCGCGGCCAGGCTTGCCTCGCTGTTGGCCAGGGCGGCCCTGGCCTCTTCTATGCGCGGAGCGGCGCCGGCAATGGCCTCTTCGTTCCGCTTTCCGGAGGCTTCCAGCAGCCGGCTCTGGGAGGCCACTTCCTCCGACAGTTCGCCGTTATGCACGATAGTGCCTTCAAGGCGCACTTTCTCGAACTTGACCGACGCTATGCCTTCGTTCAGAACCCGTTCCTCTTCCTGCTTCTGGGCAAGCGTCAGATTCATGGCGGCCAATTCGCCTTCCAGGGCGGTGATGGCGGCGGCGGTTTCGGAAAGTTCCCTCTGAACCGGCTCAAGAGCGGCGTTCTCGTTCGCGACCTCGCCGTTAAGGCCGGAGATCTCTTTGACCAGCATTGAAACTTCCGCGGCCGTGAACTCTTCCTGGTATTTCTGCCGGGTGCGGGCGCGCTTGGCTTCCAGATCAAGTTTCTTGATCTGTTCGTCTATCAGGGTGGTGGCGTCGGCCAGCCGGGCCAGATCCGCGTCCACTTTCTCCAGGCGCCGGAGGGCCTCTTCGCGCTTGGCCTTGTATTTCGACACCCCCGCCGCTTCCTCGAACAGTTCGCGGCGTTCTTCAGGGCTGGCGGACAGCACATACTCGACCTCGCCCTGGTCTATAATGGCGTAGCCGTCGGTGCCGATGCCGGTATCCAGGAACATCTCGCGGATATCTTTAAGCCGGCACTGGACCTTGTTTATGAAATATTCGGATTCCTCGGAGCGGTAGATCTTGCGCGTGACCGTGACCTCGCTGAAATCCAGCGGAAGCTTGCGCGACTCGTTGTCGAAAGTCATGGCCACTTCGGCCATGTTTAGCTGCTGACGCTTGGCCGTGCCCGCGAAAACCACGTCCATCATGGAGGGGAGCCTGAGGGATTTCCAGGACATCTCGCCTATGCACCATTTAAGGGAATCCACCACGTTGGATTTGCCGCAGCCGTTGGGCCCCACAATGCAGGTGATTCCCGGCTTCAGCGGCAGCTTGACCTTGTTGGCGAACGATTTAAAACCGTAGATCTCGATAGCTTTCAGATACATGGAGGAACCCCTGGTAGTAAAGAATAAAAAAACAAGCCCGGAAACAAGCTCCGTTTCCGGTAAAACCGCTCTCTATTATATCATTTTGCCTTGGCAGTGATTAAACTTAAGGCGGCTTTTTGCCTATAGCCTATAGCGGGCGCGGCGCCCATATGGCCTATGGCATTAAAAACCGAAGGTTTTTAATAGGAAAGCTGATACGCCACGCCAAGCGTGTTGCCGGTGTAATTGTACGGCATATACTTCTCGAATTTGTTATTGGAAGACGCCACCATCAGCGAATAGAAGAGCCGCATCGTGGCGACATCGTTCATCCGCTTGCGGATGCTGCCGGTGAGCGTGCTCATCACGTTCTTCTGCCTGGTGTCGGTGTAGTTGTTGTCGGAGTCGCGGGCGCCGCGTTGGGTGTAGAGACGGCGGGTGACGTTAATTGAGCCGCCAACGGCCCATTTCCCGGTGATGTTCAGATCCATGGGTATACTGAGGGTCATTTCGTTGTAATCGTAATTCCCCTCCACGAACGTGACATCGGAATCTCCAGCCAAAAGGCTGCCGCCGGTGGGCGTGGCGCCCAGGAATTTATACCGGACGAAGTTCTGGTTGGAACGGTGCAAAGTGTAGGACAGCATCGGAGACAGCTCGAAAATCCACAGTTTCTGGCGGAAGCCCGCGTCCAGGGTGGTGGTCTTGTCTTTCTGCCTGGTATCCCCGTAAACGCCGGTATCGTTCACCACGACCTGGTTCTTGTAGCCCTGCAGGGTATAAGTGAACCCGCCGAAGAAACCGTTCCAGTTGGGTCTCAGGGAGAATTGCGTAAGGGTCTGATCCTGGAGGCCGCCGCCGGTCTCGGAGGTGTTGCCGGCGGTCTGAAATTCGGTCAGGAGATCCGTGTAGTTCGGGAACTTGATCTTCCTGGCGATAACGGCCGCCGTGACAAAACCGTTGCGCTCAAAACTGAAATTATAATCCACCGCCAGCTGGCCGCCGTAGGAATTCATATTATAGAGGCCGTTCTTCCAGGCTTCGTTGGCGCCGGTGCGTGAATAATCGGTCAGGAAAGAGACGCCGGGCCGCACACGGAACTTCTCATTCAGGTTCCTCCGGTATTCGAAATTGAAGCCGTGCGACATACTGCGGTCGGTGAACTGCTTTGAGTCCTGCGGCTGAAAAGCCGGGCCTGCGTAATTGAAATTGTAGAGCCCGAACAGGGAATCTTTCTGTGTTATCCTGGTCAGCAGGCCCACCTGCGTATTGATATTTCCTCCGCTGAAGATATTGCCCTGGCTGGGCATAAAGGCGGCTTCCATCAGCGTCATATCGAAGTACGGCGTGAAGATTTTAGAATCCTCCGCCACGGCCGCGTAAAGGGTAGAGGGCAGGGGGGTCAGGGTAAAGGCAGCAAGAAGCAGCCCCGTAAAAAACTTTTTTTTATTCCAGAACGATATTCCCATGTTTTACACCTCGATTAAAATTATCTGTTTTACACTCCACCCTAAACCCTGACCCCTATACCCTGCCGTTAGAAATTCACGTGAAAATTCCAGACGGGGTGAACCACCAGCACGCCTTCGGGATAAATGTTGAGGCCCAGCTCAAAGAACTTTCCGTACCAGCTGAGCTTGGTGGAAAAGGTCTGGGTTCTGACGCCGTAGTTCAGCTGCATGCTCCAGAACTTGTTTATACCCTTGGGCGTTTCTATACCGGCTATCAGGAAATCGTCCTTAAAACCGGATTCAAAGCTGTTGACCTTGGTGCCGAGCAGTTCCGGCTCCTTGCCCTCATTGAACTTCAGGTTGGCCGCCAGCGCGGAATGTTTGTAGCCCCAGAAAGTGCGTATCCTGGGACTGACCGAGGCGCTGACTATGGCACCGACATAGTATCCGTTGAACTTGGCGCTGTCCACGGTATCGGACTGTTTGGCCGCCATCTTGGCCCAGATCATATCCCAATAGCCTCCGATAAGATCCACCTGCGGCACTCCGGGAGCCAGGCGCCCCTCGGCGTGCAGGCGGTACTTGCCCGACAGGTTGGTATAGCCCATGGGTATCAGCGTGGGGAACAGCCCCGTCTGCACGCTGAATGATTTTCCGGGCGGAAGCGGCGTGGTGCCTTCCAGATCCTGCTGGAAGTCGTAGAAAAACGCGGAGGGATTGGCCACTATTTCGCCCACCATCTGCATCCCTTTGGATTCCCAGTCTATGGCGGCGAAAGCGGCGCCGTTAAGGCACAGCAGCGCCGTTAACATGAATGTCAGCCTTTTCATTAAATTATTCCTCATTTATTTAGCTCCGTGATGGCCGGCAGCATCTTCTGCACGGCGGCCAGGGCCAGGTCCGGTATGATGACCAGGTCTATATTGCTGACGCCGGCGTAATAATCTGTGTTGTCTATGCTCGCGTAAGCGGCGGCATTGGTTGCCGGCATAGCCCCAACACCCACACCTACGGCCTTTTTAACATACATTATGCTCTCGCCGGCCACATTCTTAAGTATCGTGAACGGATCCAGGTTCGAACTGACAAAATCATCAACCTGCTGTATGGAGCCGGAATTGTCGATGGCGTAGTTTTCCCTGGCGTACCAGATGTAATTGACGCCGTCGTTCCCCACATTGTAGAGATCGGCCCTGTATTGCCAGAGCGCGGGATCCCCGGTGATCTCGTAACTATTGGTCTTGCCCGGGGTTTGCGCCACATGAATAGCCCATCTCGCGTCCGTTAGACCCGTATTAAAAGGCGACCAGGTGGCCCCGCCGTCCAGGGTGTAATCCATTTTTCCCTCGGAAGCGCTTATTCCCCCGATGGATCTTATATTCAGCCGGCTTATGGCGTTCAATTGCGCCACCGCGCCGGCGCCCGTGAGTCTGCCGGACAGCAGCACATTGCTGTCGGTAGGATCGTTCAGTGTCGTCGGTATGCCTACCACCGCCGGGTTGCTCACCAGCTCGTCGCGGACGGCGTCGTATTTATAGCCTTCGCCCACAAAAAAGATGTCCTCGCGGTTGGTTCTGTTCGCCATAAGGAAAGTGGCGTAATCAGCCTTCACATCGTTGCCGCTGAAAAAGCCTGGCCATTCCTCTATGCGCTGGGGCAGCTCCTGGTTGAATCGCATGGTCATCTGCATCAGATCCAGCCTGTTCGTCACGGACGCCGCCCCGTTGTATTTAAAGCCGCCGGAAGCGGAAGCGTCATGGTTATACGCGTAGGCGGGCCGCTTGACCAGGTTGAAGAACTGCAAAGTGCTGCTGTCCGGCCGCATAAGGCGCTGATCCACCCGCACCGTGTTGCCGTGGATATCCTTGAGGGTGCGGCCCGCTTCAAGATCCGATTCTTTCACCACGTTCAGAAAGCTTTTGACCGAATCTTCCGTGCCGCCGGTGACCCTGGCGAACTCGCGCATCTGGGCCCGGTCATTGTCCTTGGCTTTCATCTCTTTCCGGCGCTCCGACGGAGAAAGACCGGGGTTCCAGTTCTCAAGCGAAGATTTCTCCTGCTCGGCGGTCATCAGCGCCACTTTTCCGGGCTTCCCCTTTTCCGCCAGTGTCATATTGCGGCCCTGCGGAATATCTATCTGGGACGCGCCCTTTTCGGGAGGAACCGTAAAATTGAGTTTCACCTCTCCGTAGAGGACATTGATATTCATCGCGCCCGCTTCATCCGTATCCACGGTGAATTCCGTGCCTCTGACCGCGCAGACGGCGGCCGGGGTTCTGACCTCGAATTTTTCCCTGCGCATAAGGTGCGGCACGCGCACTTTTATACGGCCGAACACCAGGGCCAGGCGGGAGGCCAAAGTCTGGCGCTGCTCCAGCTCCAGGCTGGACGATTCCTTAACCCACACTTTGGATTTATTCGGCAGAACCACCACGGCGGAGCCGTCGGCGCCGGTGCGCACCGCGCCGCCCTCTGGGATATTCATGTTTTCCGTCACCGGGCCCCACTGGCCCTCGCGGGCGTTCCGCACTTCCACATTTCCGCTGAAAGCGGTAAGCTTAGCCTCCCCGGCCGCGGCAAAAGCCGGGAGAAGCATCAGGAAAAATAAAGACAGTAATTTTCTGTTCATATAGGGCAAGTTTAGTAGATAATTAAACTTGTGTCAACAATGTAATTTTGGGATAATGAAAGCCGCACAAAAGACTTTTTACCGGTCAAATACGCCGCCGCGCGGCTTGGATTATTTATGAAAAAACCGATAATCGCGCTCTTAATGCTCCTTACCGGCTGCGCCGGCGTGAAAAACCGGCAGGAAACCGCCGGCGGCTGCCCTCCGGGCTGCGTCCCGGCAAAGATAGAAGCCGCGGCGGCCCTCCTCCCGGTGTCCCCGGAAAACATCCCCTCTTTCGCCGACGCCGACGACAAAAAACCCCTGCTCAAGGCGGCGGCGCTTAACCTGGAGTATTTCAGATCGCTCAAAAGCCCCTCCATTCCTTATTCTTTCGGCTCCCGGAAAATAACCGCCGAAACCCTGGCCGCCTCCACCAGCGAGTTCATGAAGATAGTCCTGGAAGCCAAAGACCAGGCCGAACTGGATCGCCGCGTTAAAGAGCGTTTCGACGTCTACCAGCTGGCCGGCCGCGATTCCACCGGCACCGTGGTCTTCAGTTCCTATTACGAACCCACCCTCCCCGCGAGCCTTGTCAAAACAAGAGAATATCCCTACCCCATCTACGCAAAACCGGACGACCTCGTCACCGTGAACCTGGAGGATTTCAACGAAAAGTTCAAGGGAGAAAAGCTGACCGGCAGGCTTAAACAAAACGCGCTGGTTCCGTATCTGGCCCGCGAAGAGATAGATTTTGAAAACGGTTTAAAGGGGAAAGGCCTGGAGCTGGCCTGGCTTAAAGACCGGGCCGACGTCATGGATCTCCACATAGAGGGCTCCGGACGGCTCCAGCTTCCCGACGGCAGATTTATAAAAGCCCTGTTCGCCGCCACCAACAGTCTCAAGTTCAAAGGCTGGCTGACCGCTCTTGTGGAAATGGGCGGGCTGCCCCGCGAAGGACTTACCCATGAAAAAGGCAAACAGTACCTGGTAGAGCATCCGGAAAAAGAGCGCGCCATAATGAGCCAGAACAGGCGCTACACATTTTTCAGGCTTGAGGAACTGACGGATCCGGACGAAGGCCCGGACGGCACCTATGGCTTCCCGCTGACGGGCTGGCGCTCCATAGCCATAGACAACGCGCTGATCCCCATGGGAGCGCTTGCTTTCATGAGCGTGAATACGCCGGATGTGGACGAGAAAGGCGTTCTGCTCGGCCGCAAACAGGACGCCCGTTTTGTTTTCTGCCAGGACACCGGCGGCGCCATAAAAGGCCCCGGCAGGGTGGATTTCTTCTCCGGGAACGGCGGGAAAGCCCGTACATTCGCCTTCAAACTCTGGGATCCCGGGGTACTGTACCTATTGGTGCTCAAGGAAAGTGTTCGATAATCAATGGCTAGTGTTTTAAGGAAACAGAACTTTATGACCAAAAGAACATTTAAAAAGGCTGCCGCATTTTTAATACTATTCACCATTCACCATTCACCAGCCACTAACCATGCCCGAGCGGCGGAGATGACCCTTACCGGCCTTGACGTGTTAGAGAGGGACGGCTTCAAACAGCTGGCCGGCAAACGGGTGGGGATACTCACCAATCATTCCTCAGTGGACAATTCCGGCAGGAACGCCGTAGACGCGATGCGAGAGTCCGGCAGCGTAAATATCGCCGCGATTATCTCCCCCGAGCACGGCTTCCGGGGGACCGCCGAGCATGGCGTCCTGGTGGAGAATTCTTCCGACCCCGCGACCGGCGCGCCCATTTACAGCCTGTACGGAAAAACAAAACGCCCCACGGAAGAGATGCTCAAAGGCCTGGATGTTCTCGTTTTCGATATCCAGGACATAGGCGCCCGGTTTTACACGTACCTCACCACCATGGCCTATGCCATGGAAGAGGCCGCCCGCTACGGAGTAGAATTCATGGTGCTCGACCGACCGAATCCCATCACCGGAGACATCCTGGAGGGGCCCGCGCTGGATTCGACTACCGTAAACGCTCTGACCGCTTATTTCCCCGTACCGGTGCGCCACGGGTTCACCGCCGGAGAAATGGCCTTGTTCCATAAGGACTGGAAAAACCTGGACCTGAAACTGAGCGTGGTAAAAATGGAAGGCTGGCGGCGGGATATGTTTTTTGATGAGACCGCGGTGGTATGGACCAATCCCTCGCCCAATATCCGGGGAGTGAAAGCGGAAATACTTTATCCGGGCCTGGGCTGTTTCGAAGCGACCAATGTGGCGGTGGGGCGCGGCACAGATACACCTTTCCTCTGGTTCGGAGCGCCCTGGATGAAAGCCGGCAAAATAGCGAAAGAACTTTCCAAGGCCCCTCTCAAGGGCGTCACGTTCCGCGCTGAAGAACGCACACCCGCCAAAGACGTTTATGAAGGCGAGAAATGCCGCGGAGTCGCGGTGGACATAAAAGACGCGGGCGCGGTAAGAGCGCTCGACATATATGTTTACGCAGCCTACTATCTCAACAAGCACAACAAAAAGGATTTCATTATCAAGGCGGAAGAGATCAAAAAAATGACCGGAAACTCCAGGTTTCATGAAATGCTCGAAGCCGGAGAAACACCCGCGGCCATCCTGGCCGGTTTTGAAAAAGACAGCGCCGGCTTCAGGGCGGCCCGAGGCAAATTCCTTTTATACTGATTCCCGGTCTTCCCGGTCCCAAATCTTACGATAAGCTATAACTCCAACGACACGTCCGCGTCCGCAATGTTCTTCTCATCAATGACGCAGGCCTGTTAGAGGAGGATTAGGGCCGGTCAAGTTCCTTGACCGGAAGACAAAATATGTGTTAGATTAAACTTATGGGGAAAAAAATACTTATTGTTGACGATGACATGGAAATCTCAAGCCTTGTGCAGTACGCGCTCGAATCCGCCGGCCATCAGATCCAGGTCTGCGATAACGGCCGGGAAGTGATGGCCGCCCTGCGCTCGTACAAACCCGATCTTCTTCTCCTGGACGTCATGCTGCCCGGCGTAGACGGCTACTCCCTGGCCAACCAGATAACCGAGAACGCCGACACCAAGAATCTGCCCATAGTCGTCCTGTCCGCGCTTGAACCCTCCCGGACAATGTTCCAGAAATTTGAACAGGTTTCAGCTTTCCTCACCAAGCCCTTCAACACCGACGATCTGCTTGAAGCCGTCAAGACCGCGCTGGACAAAAAACCTTAACAGCAGTGAATAGTGGCCAGTGATCAGTGGTTAGCACTAAGCTGTTAAGTCGCCGCGCCACCCACTAACCACTACTCACTAATCACTGTTGTTATAAGGGCAGACTTCCTGGCAGATGTCGCAGCCGTAGACATAGCCTCCCGACCTCTTTACGATCTCGTCCGGCGCCCTGGTTTTAGCCTGAGTTGTCCAATAAGAAACACAAAGCTCCGCGTCCAGGATCCCCGGATTTTTCAGCGCTCCCGTCGGGCAGGCGTCCACGCACTTCCGGCAGGCCGCGCAGCCCGGAGCCGTTTTCCGCGCCCCGAATCCCGATTCCGGTTCTATTTCAAAAGTAAGCGCCAGGCCGCCTATAAAGAACCAGGAACCCAGTTCCCCGGAGATGAGCAGCGTATTCTTTCCCCTGAAACCGAGACCCGCCAGGCGCCCCAATTCTTTCTCCATCACCGGCGAGGTGTCCGTGAACGGCCGGCCCCCGGCGCCGCCATACGCCGCTTTTATATCGGACAGCATCAATCCGAGTTTTTGCCTTATAACTTCATGATAATCCGGCGCCAGCGCGTACCTGGAAATTTTCGGCCGCATCCCGAGAACTTTCACGCCGGCTATAAATTCAGGCCGCGGCCTGCGCCCGGTCCTTTTAAGATAAGCCAGCGGCTCTCCGGCTTTTTCCAGAGCGGCTGTGTGGTCAAGGCCTGAATGCCAATACCGGAAAGCGCACATTAAAACGGACCTGGCCCCGGAAAACCATTCCCGTATATCCCCCCTTGGCGAAGGGAACCGGCGCAGATAGCCGAGGCCCGGAGGAGCGTTCTCGGACACGATCCGGAAGCGCTCATATTCCGGCAGCGCGCCCGCGCGGACAAAGCCGCAGGCGGCCGCCCCGCGCCCGAGAGCGATCTTGCGGATCTCGGCCGCCGGGGGACGGAAAGGGGCGGACATAGAATCAGCTTTTTGATTCGGAGGAGTATTCCCACGCGGAATAGATGCGCCAGAAATTTTCAAAAAAAGCCCGCAGGAACTCTTCCCGGGAAACGTCCTTTTTAAGTATCCCGGAGACGCTGGCCCCGGTCTCTACTGTTACCGGATTATTCAGGTTAACTCCCATGCCCAGCAGGATCCAGTTGGGCGTTTTGTTAATGGAGGCCGATTCGGTCAAAATACCGGCGAGCTTGAGATATCTCTTTTTTTTGGGATGAAAAGCGTAAACATCGTTGGGCAGCTTCACGCGCGTATTAAGGCCGTAAAGCTGCTTGAGAGTGTCCGCCGTCACCCGCCCGGCCAGCACGCTGAGTTCGTTCAGGAACTTAAGGCCGATGCGAGGCTGGAGCATAAGCGTCATGTAGATTCCGCCCGGCGCGGATTCCCAGACCCTGCCAAGACGCCCTTTTCCCGAATCCTGCGTGAGCGCCAGGACAAGCGTTCCCTCCATCTCGCCCTGAAGCGCAAGCTCCCTGGCCACTTCCTGGGTGGACGCGGTCCGCTCCAGCAGCACTATTTTCCTTATGCCGGGCAGCGTGTCCAGCGCGAGAGTGTCTTTGATATTCAAATCATTCATATAAATCTCCTTACTTCTTTGCCTCTTTGCGTCTTTGCCTCTTTATAGGCCTGAGATCGAACGCTATATCCAGCGCCGCGGCCGAATTCGTAAGAGAACCGATCGAGATCCGGTCGGCGCCGAGCTTCGCAAGTCCGGACAGGTCTTCGAATCTTACTCCGCCCGAAAGCTCTATCTCCGTCTTTTTATTTTTACTCCGGATAAGGGCTATGGCTTTTTTCATATCGGCGCGGCCCATGTTATCCAGCATTATTATATCGAACCCCAGCGGCAGAAAATCCGCCGCCTGCCTCAGACTCTGGGCCTCTATCTCCACTTTCAGCCCGGGATATTTTTTCCGGGCGCGCGCCAGTCTCTCCTTAAGAAGCGCCAGCGAGCCGCCCAGAAGGGCTATATGGTTGTCCTTTATAAGGAAAGCGTCGTAAAGGCCCAGGCGGTGGTTGGCCCCGCCGCCGTATTTCACGGCCATTTTTTCCAGCTCCCTGAGGCCGGGAATGGTTTTGCGGGTATCGTATACCCTGGTGCGCCGCCCCTTTGTCTCTTTCGCGAAAATGGCCGCGCGGGTAGCGACGCCGGAGAGATGCTGGATGAAATTCAGCGCCGTGCGTTCGGCGGTCAGCAGACGCCTTGAACCGGTCACCTCAAGTATAACGGCGCTTTTTCCGAAGCGGGCTCCGTCGTTAAGCAGCAGTCTGGTTTTAGAACCCGGATCCGCTAATTCGAACACCCGCCTGGCCACCCTCGCGCCGGCCAGAACGCCCCCGGTCTTGGCGAACATCCGGCCTTCAAATCGCAGCCCTTTCGGGACAAAGACCTCGGTGGTCACGTCGCCCCTGCCGATATCTTCCTTCAGTGCCGCTTTTATAAGAGGATCGAACCGGGTATTCATCGGGTTATTCGCGAACGACGTCTATGCCGCCGTAATCAAGCCAGTCCAGCGAGAGCGGACTTACGATGGCGTTGGCGGGCACTTTTACGCTCTTGCAGCCGGGCTTAACCAGCCTCTTCATCTCCCAATCGGTTATAAAGACCCGTTTAGGCAGAGGTCTCGAAGCCCTTGCGACAACCGGCGCTTCAACAGAAGCCGGGCTTTCGGCAAGGCGTTTTGAAATGATGTCGGCAATATCGCCTTTTGTGAGCATAAGCGAAACCAGTCACAAGTCACAGGTAAATATTCGGTAAACCCGTCATTCCCGCGTGCTTTTAGCGGGAATGACGTAGTTACTGAATTCATATTGCTAGGCTTTTACCGATATCTTTGCGATATATTTATCGAGATCGTCGTGGGGCCTGGGGATCACGTGCATACCCACAAGTTCCCCGGCCTTCTGAGCGGCCGCCGCGCCCGCTTCCACGGCCGCCCGCACCGCGCCAACCTCGCCCACGCACAGCGTGGTCACATAGCCGGAGCCAATCTTCTCGTAACCGATGAGCCTGACCTTGGCCGCTTTGGCCATAGCGTCCGAAGATTCTATCATTCCGATGAAACCCTTGGTCTCGATCATTCCCAACGCTTCTTTAGGTTCTGACATATTAGTTCTCCTCAATAATTACATCGTTTAGTGTTCAGTGGTCAGTGATTAGTGTTCAGTGGTCAGTAAATTATGTTCCATCCTGCCCACTGACCACTCACCACTGTCTACTGACCACTGTTTTTAGTACTGCCCTTTCGCCGCCTGCCCGCCAGACACAATGGCGATGCTGGCGCTGGTGCCTAAACGCGTCGCTCCGGCTTTTATCATATCCCCGGCCGCTTTCGCGTCCTTAATGCCGCCGGAAGCCTTGACGCCCATTTCAGGGCCCACCACCGAACGCATCAGGGCCACGTCTTCCACGGTGGCGCCGCCGGAACCGAAACCCGTGGACGTCTTGACGAAATCGGCGTCGGCCTGCCTGGACATTTCACAGGCGCGGATCTTCTCGTCCCTGGTCAGATAGGAAGTTTCTATGATAACTTTCAGCACCCTGCCGCGCGTGGCCTCGCGCACGGCCTTGATATCTTCCAGCACAAAGTGGTCGTTACCGGACTTAAGCGCCCCGATATTGATGACCATGTCTATCTCGTCGGCGCCGTTCGCTATGGCGTCGCGGGCTTCGATGGCCTTTACCGTGGGAGTGGTGGAGCCGAGCGGGAAACCTATGACCGTACAGACCTTGACGCAACTTCCTTTAAGCAGCCTCGCGCACATGGCGACATAGCCGGGATTCACGCAGACGGAAGCGAAGCGGTATTTGCGCGCTTCCTCGCAGAGCCTGCCGACCTCTTCCTGCGTGGCGTTGGCCTTAAGAAGGGTATGGTCTATCATGCCCGCTATGGAACCGCTGGACTGGTTGGGATTGCAGAAACTCACGCGTTCCACTCCCATCTCCTTTACCTGCCCGGCGGTATATTTGTTAAGCGGATTGCAGTTCTGGCAGGAGGGGCCGCAGGTGTTCTCCTCCAGCCGGCAATCGCCCCGGCTGTTCTCCGCGCCGGCGGCCCGCGGCTCGCGGCTTGCGGCTCGCGCCTGGCCGGGCGGCGGGGTCACCAGCGGATGCTGGAACATCTTGCCGGCGCTGCCTGTGGACACCGAATCTCCCGGCATAGTATATTTGAACGGGGTTCGGCCCGTTTTGGTCTCTTTCAGGATCTTCGCCACTTCCTCCGCTATCTTTTTTATTTCTTCATCACGCATATTTTTTGACCTCGTCACCGGAGCTTGTCTGGTCCACAATGCCGCAGATAACGGTGCGCACGGGGCACCTGGGAGCGCCGAGCACCTTGCGGGCGGAGCCGCCCTCGTCCACTACCAGCACCACGTCGCCGGGGCCGGCGCCCACGCCGCCGTCCAGTGCGAGCGCGGTGTCACCGGAAAATTTCCCCGAGCCGCATGGATCCACGGCTTTCACCAGGAGGAGGGGATAAGTTTTAAGTTCCCTGTGCTTCCTGGTGGCCCACACGTTCCCGACTACTTTTGCGATGAACATAAATTTTTTCCGTCTATAATCCCCAGTATCGCGGCGTCCACCGGGGGAAGATCCGATTTTACGGAAGTTTCCCCCTCCCAACCCTCGAAAGCCGCGGCGGCCTCCCTGGCCGCCACAAAAAAAATGGTCTCGCCGGCGCCGGCGCCGACCGTGTCGGCCGCCACCAGCGGTTCTCCGGCCGGCTTATCGGTGTCCCAGTCCAGCGGCTGTATCAGAAGCAGGGTCTTGGAATCCATGCCGCAGCACTGCCTTGAACAGAACACCCTGCCGATAACTTTGGCTTGTCTCATATTACTTCAGCAGCAGCGCTGTTCTATCGCCGTTATCTTATCCAGACGCTTCTGGTACTTGCCGCCCTCGAAAGGCGTATTCAGCCACGCCTTGATCATTTCCTGCAGGGCAAGTTCGCCGTGAGTCTTGCCGCCCAGACACAATACATTGCAGTCCTCGTGGGCCGCGGCGAAACGCGCCGAAATAATATCATACGCGCCCACGGCGCGTATACCCGGGATTTTATTGGCGGCCAGGGGCATAGCGCCGTTAAAGCCGTCTATCAGCACCCCCTTTTCAAACTCTTTTTTGCGCACCGCGTCACCCACAAGCATGGCGATATCGGGAAAATCCACCGGTTCGGCGGAGTAGCAGCCGAAGTCGGTCACATCGTGCCCGAGGCTCTGGATAAATTTCTTCAGCTTTTCCTTGGCCTCAAAACCCGCATGATCCGAACCGATAACAAGCCGCATAAAGCCTCCTTCCTATCCTATCGCTTCCACAACATGCTCGTGGGCGTTGGGAATGACTATCCGGGCGACTACGGCACCCTCGCCTATGGCTTTCACTCCGGCGGAAACGGCTGTCCGTACCGCGCCCACGTCCCCGGTTACGATGAAATAGCCTTTGCCGCCTATGCCCTTGCCGGTATTGACCTCGGACATTTGCACGAACGCCGCTTTGGCCGCGGCGTCGGCCGCGAACACGGCGGGAAGGGCGTCCCTGGTCTCCACGATCCCGACGGCCTCTATCCTGCCGGCTTTTATCTTCCTGTTCAAAGCGGAAAGCACGCCGGAGTGGATGTTACGGATGACATGCGCGGCCGCCGCGGTATCGCCGGCTGTTTCCACGCCCTTTGCCATCGCCGATTCCACTTCCCCCACGGGGCCTGAAATGATGATTATATATTTGCCTTTGGAGATGGCGGCGGCGGTTTCCGGCTTCACGCCGGCGGCCTTGCACATGGCGTCAAGCGTTTCTATGCCCCTGGCTATGGAGGTGGTCTCCAACAATCCGATGGCGATGTTTGCCTGCATATAAATTCTCCTTACGCTATTCTCATGTATCCGACGAGGCTGCACTGCAGCGGCCTGACGAAATGCGAAGTTTTGGTAATGCCGTCGCCCGTCGGCGTGCCGATGGACATGGAAGCGTAGCCCTCTCCCATGCCCAGCCCGTACAGGGTGCAGGCGTTCTTCACGAAGATGGAACAGGCCATGCGGCGTCCCATCCGGGTCATGTTTCCGACATCGGTGGAATACATCCCGGCGGTATGATGATGCTCCCATTCCAGTTTATAAGCCAGTTCTATGGCGGCGTCGGTATCGCGCGCGGAAATCACCGGCAGCACGGGCATAAGCTGTTCGGAAACCGCGAAAGGGTGGTCGCCGGAGACCTCGGACCAGAGCACGCGCACCTCGTCCGGCAGATCGAGGCCTATAGCCCTGGCGATGACCGCCGCGTTCCTGCCGATGAATTCCCTGTTGACCCTGGGTTCTTTGCCGGGTTCGAGAATGGCGAGCCCGGCCAGCTTGTCCATCTGGGAAGAATTGAGTTCGCAGGCCCTGGGATCTTTACGCATGCTCTCAAGGAACCTGCTTCTGGCCTTTTCCGTCACGATCACCTCTTTTTCTGCGATGCACAGGACATTATTATCGAAACCGCAGCCGGTGATGATCTCGCGGGCGCAGTCGGGAAACACGGCGGTCTCGTCCACGACGACGGGCGGATTACCCGGGCCGGCGGCGATGGTCTTGCAGGCCTTGCCCGCGGTCATGGCGACTTTTACTATGGCCGGGCCGCCGGTGACGAGATTCATGCGGCCCCCGGGATGGGCCAAAAGCTCCCTTGTGGATTCCTGGGTCGGGTTTTCCAGGGTGGTTACGAGATTCGCGGGCCCCCCCGCCGAGATCACGGCGGAATTAAGCGCGCGCACGCAGTCCTGCGCGCAGCCCTTGGCGGACGGATGAGGCGAAAAAACGACCGAGTTGCCGGCGGCCAGTATGCCGATGGCGTTGCTGATAATGGTCGCCGCGGCGTTGGTGGAAGGAGTTATGGCGGCCACCACTCCGAACGGCGCCCATTCCACCAGGGTAAGGCCCTTGTCCCCGGTATAGGACACCGAGCGGAGATCTTCTACGCCGGGAGTCCTGGCGGCGACGAGAAGGTTTTTGCGGATCTTGTCTTCCACACGGCCCATGCCGGTCTCGGTTACGGCCAGCTGCGCCCAGCGGGCGGCATTATCAGCCGACGCCTTGCGCATGGCTTCGATGATCTTTGAACGCGCCTCCAGACCCAGGGCCTGGAACGTCTCCTGGGCTTCCCGGGCGGAGCCGACAGCCGCGTCCACGGAAGAAAATACGGGCCCGCCGGAGCGGCCCTGATCCCCGAGCGGCGCCGCGTCCACATCCAGATTTTTAACCACCTCCGCCACTATGCGCTGAAGTTCTTCGTCGGTTATAGGCATATAAAAGCCAGTGGTTAGTGTCTAGTGATTAGTGGTTATAATCACTTCTATCAAACAATCATCTTGTCGCTTCGCTTGTTGAACACGGTTTTCCCGTCTTTCTCTATGGTGTCCACGATAGCGAAGATCGTGCAGTCCACCGGCGTATTTTCTGTCTTGGAAGTCTGCCTGGCGCTGGAGCCCTGCACCAGCAGAACCAGTTCGCCCTCTCCAGCGCCGACGGCGTCGATACCCACCAGAATATTCCCGCGCGGTTTGTCTTCCAGGCCGACCGGCTGGACCATCAGGAGTTTTACGCCCACAAGCTTGTCGTCCTTGCGCGTGCAGACCACGTTGCCTACCACTCTGGCAAATAACATAGATCCTCCGTCGTAATAGCGCTGAAGCTCTGAAGAGCTGAAGCAACCAGCTTTTAGATTATGAAGACCTGAAGTTATGGGTATATCCCCGCTTCAGAGCTTCAGGGCTAGATTACTTCTTTTTCGCTTCCAGCGCGATAGGCAGCCTGCCTTCAAGATCTGCGTGCGGAGAAGGTATCACGTGCACGGACACCAGTTCCCCCACTTTCTGCGCGGCGGCGGCCCCGGCGTCGCAGCTGGCGCGGCAGGCGGCCACTTCGCCGCGGAACAGGATGGTGACAAGGCCGGAACCGACTTTTTCATAGCCGACCAGTTTCACGTTGGCCGCTTTCACGGCGGCGTCCGCCGCTTCTATGCAGGCCGTTAAACCTTTGGTTTCTATCATTCCAAGTGCTTCCATTTTTATTCCTCCTGTAAAACTCCGTCTTAAATTAATCCCAAAAAATTCTTCGCGGCCCTTCGTCCTTTATCCCTCATCCTTCATCCTTACACTATATACGCCGGATCGTTGTTCTTCAGGCCGGCGGCGTTGGCCTCTTCCACGTCCAGGTGGAGTTCCAGCGCGAATTTATCCGACACGCGGCACAGCACCCGTTCGTAAACCGTTTCCCTTTCGGTCCCGGAACCGCAGCGCACGCGCACCTCGGTCCCGTCCTTGATCTTCATAAGTTCGGCGTCCTTCGGATGAAAATGGATATGCCGCTTGGACAGGATAACGCCCTTTTTAAGGGTCACTGAACCTTTCGGGCCCGTTATCTTTATACCGGGAGTGTTGTCCAGTTTGCCGGAGTCCCTTATCGGCGGCTCTACGCCCAGCGCCCTGGCGTCGCCAAGACTGATCTCTATCTGCGTGTAGGTCCGGTAAGGGCCGATCATCCTGACATTTTTGAGCGCGCCCTTGGGGCCCTCCACAACGACCATTTCGTCGCAGGCGAAAAAACCCGGCTGGCGGAGCTGGCGGAACAGGACCGGCTCGGCCTCGGCGCCGAAAACGGCCTTAAAGTCCTCTTTGGTAAAATGCACGTGCCTGTTGGAAACACCCACGGGCACCGGCGTCTTGGAACGCTCGGCGCGGAGTTTCAGCTCTTCCACTATCTCTTTGGTCAATCCCTCTTCCATGTTGTTTTATCTCCTGCGGCCTTTTACCTGGCAAGCGCTTCTTCGAAATGGATGACGCGCAGGAACTTGTCGGCCTTGAGACTTTCTCCGCCGACCAGCGCGCCGTCTATATCGGGCTGAGCCATGAGGCTGTCGATATTGTCGGCCTTGACCGAACCGCCGTAAAGGACGCGGACCCTGGAGGCATAGTCCTTGCCGTAGAGCTTTTCCATCTGCCGCCTGATAAAGACGTGGGCGTCCTGGGCCTGCTCGGGGGTCGCGGTCTTGCCGGTGCCGATGGCCCAAACAGGCTCGTAGGCTATGACCACACGGACGGTCTCTTCCGCTTTCAGGCCGGAGAAAGCCCCGGCGAGCTGGGTTTCCAGCACGCGGTAGGTCCGCTGGGATTCTCTTTCTTCCAAAGTTTCGCCGATACACAGGACGGGGACGAGATTATGCTTTAAAGCGGCTTTCATCTTTTTATTTACGATCTCGTCGGTCTCGCCGAAGATCTTGCGGCGCTCGGAGTGGCCGATGATAGCGTGGGTGCACCCGGCGTCCAGAACCTGGGCCGGCGACACCGCGCCGGTAAACGCGCCTTTTTCCTCCCAATGCACGTCCTGCGAGGAGAGGATTATCTTCGAGCCGGCCAGGGCCTGCCTGACCGCCCAGAGATTGGTGTAAGTCGGGGCCACCAGCACTTCGTGCGGCAGATCGGGGTTGAGGCCCTTTTTAAGGGCCAAAGCCAGTTCCCCCGCTTCTTTGGCGTTAAGGTGCATCTTCCAGTTACCGGCTATCATGGGTATTCTGTTCTTGTTCATGGCGATATTTTCCTCCCGGGTGTCCGTCAAATTATATCATTTCCCTCAGTAGTTCTTTTCTGGGCCGGGGGATGACCACTTTTTCGACCAATAGTCCTTTTTTACCGGCCACGGCCGCGCCGGCCGCCACGGCGGTCTCCACCGCGGCCACGCCGCCGGTCATGGTCACGAAAGCCTTGCCGCCCAACGCCATAGCCAGGCGTATTTCCAGCAGTTTCACCGAACCGGCCTTGACGGCGGCGTCGGCGGCCTCTATCAGGGCCGAAACCGAAAATGATTCTATGATCCCCAAAGCCTCCAGCTCCTCCACCACCGCCGTGCCCTCAATGGCCGGGAAAACTTCCGGATGTATGTTGGGAATGACGAAATTATCTATCAGCGCGTGTGAGGCTTTCCCGGCGCCGGCCTGGATCGCGGCATTCACAGCCCCGACTTCGCCGGAGACGAGAACGATATATTTTCCGGGACAGACGGAACGGGAAAGGAGAAGCGTCACGTCCGAAGCCTTAAGCATGGCGTCCGCGGCTTCGAACCCCTTGGCCACGCTTGAAAGTTCCACTCCACCTATAGCGTTATGCATAAGATCGTCTTTTACGCTGTTATCTCCACGTATTTCTCATTCACTTTCGAGATCTTCCCGCCTATGCTGGCGTGCACCGGGCAGCCGAGTTCGTCCGGCCCGACATCCCCCACGACAGAGCCTTTTTTCACCAGGTCTCCGACGCTCACTTTAGGCGAACACGGAACGCCTATGTGCTGGCTCAGTTGTATCTTTACGCGCCGCGGTTCATAATCATGCTCCAAGAACGGCGCGTCGGTATCATAATCGGCGAGACCGAGCCTCCTGATCAGTTTTGAAACCGGCGTCTTGCGCTCTTCCCGCACCGGATGCGGCGCCGGAGCGCGGCCGGTGTTCAAAGCGGAATTTTTAAAGCCGGTCTTCACCTCGCGCAGATCGGCTTTGGCGGCCGCGCAGACTTCCCTCGGGTCGAGGTTTTCCGGGCAGGAATAAAGGCTGCAGAGGGAGCATTCGCAGCAGAGAAGCGCGAATTCGCTGTGCAGTTTTTCCCGCCCGCCGGCGAACATCAGCGAACGCATGGCGCGGTGCGGCTGAACGCTGTGCCCTAAAAGATAGCGCGGGCAGAGTTCGGTGCAGAAAGAGCACTGGTCGCAGACGGATCGTCCGATCCGGGAAAAGACCGGCCGGCTCCTGACTTTTTTCACTATCAGCGGATGATCCCGGGGAAGAACGATGATCCCACCCGAAGACTTGTTCACCAGGGTATTGAAATCCGTTATTACCTTTCCCATCATCGGGCCGCCGTCTATTCCCGCGGCGTGCCGTATCTTAAGTCCTCCGGCTATCTCTATAGCCTCGGCGTAGGTGATGCCTATAGGTACCTTGATAGTGCAGGGTTTTTTCACGGCGCCGGTGACGGTGAGATATTTGGCGGTGACCGGCTCCCTGTCGGAAAGCGCGGCGTTATAGAGCGTTTCCACGTTGCAGACCACGCAGCCCGCGTCGAGGGGAAAGCCGCCCATGGGCGTCACGCGGCCGGTGAGGTCATAGACCAGGCAGTGCTCGTCCCCGGCCGGGTAGTAATCCCCCAGTTTGGCCACGGAAACGTTCTTCCTGGTTCCGGCTATTTCTTCCAGGCGCCTGATTAGCTTTTCGTGTTTTTTCTTGATGCCGAGGATCCCGGCGGCCGCGCCGGTGGAACGCATCATGAGTTCCAGGCCGTCAAAAACTTTTTCGGGGTGATATTCCAGAAGCGTCCGATCTTTCTTGAGGAGCGGTTCGCATTCGGCCGCGTTCGCCAGCACATATTCCGCCCTGCTCCGGGCCTTGATATAGGCCGGGAAACCGGCCCCGCCCGCGCCCACGACCCCCGCCGCTCTCAGCCGGGCCGGGAACGGGGACAGTGTCGGCGGCCTCCCCCCTCCGGTCATTTAAGCACCAGTCTCTTCTTCACGGCGGTAGCCAGGCGCTTTATCCCCTCGTCTATATCCGCCGGGGTGGCGTATGAGAAATTCAGGCGCATGGTGTTTTTGCCGGAACCGTCGCAGTGAAAAGCGGAGCCGATGACGTACGCCACGTTCTCCCTGATAGCGTCCTCGAACATATCGTCGGCGCTCATGCTCTCCGGCAGCTTCACCCAGAGGAAGAGCCCGCCTTCGGGCCTGGTCCACGTCACGCCTTCCGGCATATATTTTTCAAGAGCGGCCAGCATGGTGTCCTTCTTCGTCTTGTAAACTTTTTTCACCAGCGCGATATGTTTTTCGAAATGGCCGCTCCGCAGGAATTCCGCGGCTATAAGCTGGTTAAGGCTTGAGGAACAGAGATCCAGCGACTGTTTGAGGATCTCCATCTTTTTGATGATCTGCTCGTGTGCGACAATTACCCCTATCCGGAGGCCCGGGGCGAAAGTCTTGGAGAACGTGAACAGGGAGATGATATTATCGGTGTTGTGGGTCTCTTTGTCCAGGCGGTAGATCATCTTGGGAGCGGAGCCCTCGAAACGGACCTGCCGGTAGGGCGAATCCTCGACCACGGCGATATTATATTCTTCAGAAAGTTTTATGACCCGCCGCCGTCTCTCCTCGGAGAGCGTCACGCCGCTGGGATTCTGGAAATCCGGGACCAGATACAGGAATTTGTAATGCTCGTCCTGCTTCTTCAGCCACTGAAGCCGCTCCTCCAGATCGTCGGTCATAATGCCTTCATCGTCCATCCTGACCCCGACAAAATCCGCGCCGTAAGACTTGAACACCTGCAGGCCGCCCATATAGCTGGGCATTTCCACCAGCACCGGGTCGGACGCGTCTATGAACAGGCGGCCCACGATATCCAGGGCCTGCTGCGAAGCGGTGGTGACGATGATATTGGCGGGCTTGACACTCACACCCTCGTGCTTCTGCAGGAATTTAACGAACTCTTCCTTGAATTCCGGCAAACCGTCCGTGGGGCCGTACTGCAGAGCCACCCTGCCTTTCTTGGCCATTATTTCTTTAACGGCGCCGGCCACAAAATCGTAGGGGAACAGCTCGGGGTCGGGAAGCCCGCCGGCGAAAGAGATGACGCCGGGTTTATTGGTGAATTTGAGGAGCTCGCGTATCACGGAAGCTTTGGTGCGTCTTGGAGCGGTTGCAAGGTTCTTCGCTAGATCAATCATGACGACCTCCGGCGGTTTTTTTAAGCCCGTTGCTTATATAACAATCTACTCAATATATGATAGCCATTTCAAGAAGAAAATGGTTGACCTTTGCCGGCAATACTAATAAAATAAAAAACCCATGAAAAAACTCACTTTGACGGCCGCGCTCGCGCTTCTTGCCCCGGATTTATATTCAGCCGGCTTCCGCCTGGCCGAGCAGAGCGCTTCCGCGGCGGGCATGGGCAACGCCTTTGTAGCCGCGGCCGACGACGCTTCAGCGGCCTGGTACAACCCGGCGGCCCTGGCGGACCTGGAGAAAACGCACCTCTCCCTCGGCTCCGTCATGGTTTACCCTCTGATGGAACATGCCAATACCGCGGCCAACGGCGGACAGACCGACCGCGTCTCCAAAAAGCTTCATTTCCCCCCTCATTTCTACGCCACGCATAAATTAAACGGCAAATGGGCCTTCGGCCTGGGAGTGAACGCGCCATTCGGCCTTGAGACCAATTGGGACAAAGAGGCCGCCAATACCAGAACCGTCGCGACATTCTCCATGATACGGACGACAAATTACAACCTGAACGCCGCTTATAAGGTTACAGAAAAGCTCTCGTTCGGTCTGGGGGTGGATTGGGTCAGCCTGACAGCCGAAATGGATAAAATCATAGCGGGGAGCATCGAGCAGACGCTTAAAGGCAGCGGAACCGGCCTGAGCTACAATGCCGCCGCTTTATACAATGTGAATAAATGGCGGTTCGGAACCGGCTACCGAAGCAAGGTGAAGATAACCGTGGACGGCGGCATAAAACTGCCGGTTCCCGGCCCCTCAGCGGCCGACGGGGATGCCGGCACTAAGATCACCCTGCCGGACACGTTCCAACTGGGCGCGGCCTGTAAATACGGAGACAAATGGCTGTTCAGCGCGGAAGCCGACTACACAAACTGGGCCGTCTACCACAAACTGGTCATAGATTACACAACCACCGCCGGCGCGGCCGCCGTCTCCACGGAAAACAAACTCTGGAAAAGCGTCTGGGCTTTCCGCCTGGGCGCCCGGTATAATTACTCCGCCGCCTGGAAATTCCGCGCGGGCGCGTTCTACGATATGACCCCGGTTCCGTCCGGACACTTTGAAACCCGCGTACCGGACGCCGACAGGCTGGCTTTCTCCCTCGGCGCGTGCTGGACCAAAGGGGACGTAACCGTGGACGCCGCTTATATGTATCTCATGTTTATGGAACGCGCCATAAGGAACAGCGCGGGCGGTACCGCGTCCACGATAAACGCCAGGCTTGACGGAAAATACAACGCCTCCGCCCATCTGCCGGCCCTTACCGTAAGCTATAAATTTTAAGGAAAATCCCACTTTTTATTTTTTCTTCTTCACGGTCCAGGGTCTGTCCCCCCGGGTATCGTGCTGCTCTTTCTGTTCGCTGCCCGTCACCACGCTCAGCACGATATCGCGTATTTTTTTTATCTCAAAAGGCTTGGTCAGATAGCCTGAAGCGCCCATCTTGAGGGCCTTAAGCGCGACCTCCAGATCCTCCTCGCCGGTAAGCATCCAGATCACGGGGGAGAGGCCGGCCTCTTTCACCATGCTCAGGACTTTCAGACCGGAAATGCCGGGCATCTTCAAGTCCAGCAGCACCAGCGTGGGCCGCTCTTTCTTTATGATCTCCAGCGCGGCCAGGCCTTCCGACGCCGTAAACACCTGGTAAACGTTTGAAAAGGCTTCTTTAATTACGAACCTTATGTTTTCTTCATCATCCACTATCAGGATCTTGTGCTGCATTTTCCCCCCAACCGGTGTAAGCGCCGCGATTATTCTATAAAAGTCGGCACTTGATTACAATCCACACAAGACGGAACGGTTTCAAACCAACATATCGGCATAGGCGCCTTCAAGCAGATCTTTTTCGGCTATGCCCAGCCGCTCCATGAAACTTCCGACAACGGCCTCGCCCTCGGCCAGGCCGGCGCCGGTCTTCATGCAGACTTCAAGTTCTATGAACCTGCCCAGGCCTTCCACTTCGTCAAAGTGTATGCGCGTGGCCCCGGCCAGGAAAAGCCGCCTTTTCTTTTTTACGGTTTTTCCGAAACCCAGCGCCGCGCCCAGCAGCGACTTCATTGTTGCGGGGTCTTTTACGGGGGAAGGATAGTAGACTGACCCCTTCGGGCCCTTGAGGTCGGAACGAAGATAGAAGATCAGATAACTTTCCCCGCCCTTTATTTCCCGCAGCTTCAGCCGCCCTTCCGGACAGTTGAAGAACGTGTCTTCCTGCGTTAATTCTTCGGTCTTATCGGCAAGCGTGCGGGCGAGTTCCAGTTGGCGTTCCCAATCCCCGGCCCTGGCTTTTATTTCTATATTCGAGGGCATCAGAACCTGCTCCTTAAAAATATTCTTTCTCGCCCCGCTTGCGCAGGGAATGGTCCAGGACCTTTTTGCGGAGGCGCAGGGATTTGGGCGTCACCTCCACGAACTCGTCCTCTTCCACGTACTCGATGGCCTGTTCGAGACTCATGTTGAGCGGCGGCGTAAGCGTTATGGACATATCGGAAGTGGAGGAGCGCATATTGGTCTGCTTCTTCTCTTTACAGGGATTCACCACAAGATCGTTGGACCGGCAGTGCTCGCCCACGATCTGGCCGGAGTAAACGTCCTGGTTGGGACTTATGAACATGATGCCGTGGTCCTGCAGTCCGTTCAGGGCGTAACCGGCGGTCTTGCCGCTCTCCTTGGCGATGAAAACGCCGTTGCGCTGCGGGGGCTGGAACCCGCCCTCGGGCATGAAGCCGTGGAAGTTGTGATGCATCAGGCCGGAACCCTTGGTCAGGGTCATGAACTCCGACTTGAAGCCGATCAGCGCCCTGGAGGAAACGACGTATTCGAAGCGCACGCGCCCGTCGTCGCAGACTTTCATGTCCTTCATCTGGGCGCCCCTGCGGCCCAATGCCTCCATCGTAACGCCCTGGAACTCCGTGGGAGCGTCCAGGACCAGGTATTCCACCGGCTCGACGGTAACGCCGTTCTCCTGGTGCGTGATGACGGCCATCTTGGAAACGCAAAGCTCGTAGCCCTCGCGGCGCATGGTCTCGATAAGTATGGAGAGGTGCAGCTCGCCGCGGCCCGAAACCTTGAAACCGGCCTGGCCCGGTATATCTTCCACTTTGAGGCCTACGTTTATCTGCTGCTCGCGGTAAAGCCTTTCGCGGAGCTGGGTGATGGTCACGAATTTTCCGTCCCGGCCGGAAAAAGGCCCGTCGTTGGCGTAAAATTCCATGGAAAGGGTCGGCAGTTCTATCTCAAGGCCCGGCAGGACGCCCGGGTTCTCCGCGCTTGAGACGGTGTCTCCAACCTCTATACCCTCCAGGCCGGCCATGGCCACGATATCGCCGGAACGCGCCGACTGCACGGCCGTCCGCGTGAGGCCCTTGAACCCCATAAGTTGCACGACTTTGCGCGTGACCGGCTGGGAGGCGGGAGAGGCCAGAGAGATCATCTGTCCGGTCGCCACCTTTCCCTGGAAGATCCGGCCTATGCCTATGCGTCCGGTGTAAGAACTGTAATCCAGCATGGTCACCAGCATACGCAGGGGCTCGGAGTCCTTATCCAGCGGACCGGGCACGTACTTTATTATCGTATCGAAGAGATAGGAGAGGTCGTTGGCCTTGACATTATAATCCCTGGAGGCCCAGCCGTCGCGGCCCACAGCGTAAACAGTGGGAAAATCCAGTTGATGATCGCTGGCGCCCAGCTCCATGAACAGCGAGAAAACCTTGTCCAGCGCGGCGTGGGGGTCGCAATTAGGCCGATCCACCTTGTTTATCACCACGATGGGCCGGAGGCCGAGGGCCAGCGCTTTCTTAAGAACAAAACGGGTCTGCGGCATGGGCCCGTCCAGCGCGTCCACCAGCAACAGGACGCCGTCCACCATGCGCAGCACGCGCTCCACTTCGCTGCCGAAGTCGGCGTGGCCGGGAGTGTCCACGATATGAATGGTGGTTTCCCCGTATTTGACGGAAGTATTCTTGGAAAGGATGGTGATACCGCGCTCCCGCTCCAGGTCGTTGGAGTCCATGATGCACTCGCGGGATTCGCCGCTCTTGTCCGTGAAAGCGCCGGTCTGCCTGAGCATGGCGTCCACCAGCGTCGTTTTACCGTGGTCGACGTGGGCGATAATGGCGATATTTCTCAGGTCCTGCCTGCGCTTTGCGTTGTCTTGTTGCATGAATTAGTGGTTCTCCCTAACTGTCTGTCATTCCTGCATGTTTTTGGCAGGAATCCATGAATCTTTTCTTAGTGGATCCCGGCTAACAAATTGCCGGGATGACAGCCTTACCCCTCTATCGCCTTAAGTTCTTCCGTGGCGGCGGCGACCCTGGCTTCGAGGGCGTGGATCTTGTCGCCCAGTTCTTTAACCTGCTTATAATCCGAATAAATTTCGGGCGCGGACATTTTCGCGGCCAGAGTTTCTATTGTTTTCCGGGAATAGGCTATGTCCTTTTTAAGCGTGTCCCCGCGGCGGGAACGCTTGCGGGCCTCCGCCTCCTGGCGCTTCTTCTCTTCCCACGCGGCGGTGTCGGCCCGCGCCTCCGGGGGCCTGGCTTCCCCGCCGGAGGGGGCGGCGGCCTCCGTTTCCGCCTGCATAGCCAGCTGCCGGTGGCGGAAATAATCGTAATTGCCGGGATAGACAGTGGTCTTGCCTTTCTCTATATGCACCACGGAATCAGCCAGGGCGTTTATAAAATAGAGGTCGTGGCTTATAAAGCAGAGCGTCCCTTCGAATTCTTTCAGCGCGCCGATAAGCGCGTCCACGCTGGGCATATCCAGGTGGGTGGTAGGTTCGTCCATCAGAATGACGTTCGGCGGATCCAGCAGCAGTTTCACCAGCATCAGCCGGCTTTTCTCTCCGCCGCTCAGCACGGCCGTTTTTTTGTAGACATTATCGCCCGGGAACAGGAAAGTCCCGAGCACGGTCCTTACCATGAGCTCCGGGTTCATCCTGTCGTTATCCATGGCTTCCTGCAGGACGGTGTGGCGCGGCTCCAGTATCCCTTCCCGGTGCTGCGAAAAATATCCGGTTTTAACGTTCAGACCGAGGACGCGCTCGCCCGAATCCGGCTCTATTACGCCCGCCAGCAGCTTCAACAGCGTGGATTTACCCGCGCCGTTATGGCCCACAAAGGCCATCTTCTGGCCGCGGTAAAGCTCGAAATCAAAATTCTCGTAGACCCGTATAGGTTCCTGGCCCGGCACATTGTAGACCTTGTTCAGGTTCTTCAGCTCCAGGACCTTTGTGCCGGTGCGGCCCGGCTGGGGAAAGCGGATCCTGACCGTTTTGGTCTCTTCCGGCAACTGCACCAGCTCAAGCTTGTCGAGCCGCTTGATCATGCTCTGCACGCGGGACGCCGTGGAAACGCGCGCCCTGTTGCGGGCGATAAAGTCTTTCATCTGGGCGATATCATCCTGCTGCTGCTTCCACTGGGAGAGGAGCTTATCCTTCTCCGACTGGCGCTGCGCGAGGAAATGCTCGTAGTCTCCGTAATAAGCGCGCAGGGTCTTGTCCTGCACCGAAATTATAGCGTTGCAAACGGTATTGATGAAAGAGCGGTCGTGTGAGATAACAAAAACCGCGCCCTGGTAGCCGGCCAGGTAATCCTGAAGCCACAGCAGCGAATCCAGATCCAGATGATTGGTGGGCTCGTCCAGGAGCAGCAGATCCGGTTTTTTCACCAGGAGCCGCGCCATCGCCACGCGCATGGCCCAGCCGCCGCTCAGCGTGTTCACCCTGCGGCTGAAATCTGAAACCTTGAAACCAAGCCCCATCAGCACGGCTTTCGCCTCGGCCCCCTTGCGGCCGTCGAAATCCTCCGCGCCGTCGAGAGTCTCGTCCACGACCGTGCGTTCCGAAGTCGGGGCGTTCTCCTGCGGCAGATAGCCCACGACCACGTTCTTCTTGAACTGGATCTCTCCGTCGTCGGCCTCTTCCTCGCGGAGCATCATCTTGAAAAGCGTGGACTTGCCGGAACCGTTGGGCCCCACCAGCGCGAAGCGCTCGCCCTCGTTTATCTGAAGGGACGCGCCCTCGAACAGGGACTGCGAGGAAAAAGATTTATAAATGTTCCTGATGGTTATCATACTGAGATACCGTTCCGCGACAAACTGCCGCGACACTGGGCCCGCGTATTTTTACGACCTTGGGGATAAAGACTATCCGTAGGAAGCTGGTAGGGCGGACTGCTCCGGCAACGCTATAAACATATTTTAGCATTTCCCCGGCCGCGCGCAAAGCAAAAACCCGGCCCCCGCCGGGCGGGACCGGGGCTTGAGCACATGAAAGCTATCAGTAAACCCGGGCCCAGACGGCCTTCAGGTATTCGCCTTCGGGATAATCGGCGGCCACCGGGTGGTCGGCGCCGGCGCCGGACTTCCGGAAGATCTGCGCCCGCCGCCCCGCGTTGGTCGCGGCCGTGCGGACCAGGAAAGAGAACTCTTCCATCGAAACCATGCCGCTGCACGAACAGCTCAGGAAGACCCCCCCCTCGGCCACCAGCGACAGCGCCAGGCGGTTGAAATCCCTGTATTTAAAAATTCCGTACTCACGGTCTTCCCGCGAAGCCACCAGCTTGTAGGGATCCAGTATCACCATATCGTACTTCTTGCTGTTCTGGAACATCTGGCGCATATAGGGAAATGCGTCGGAGCAGACGGCGTCTATTTTTACCTTGTTGATATTGGCGTTGCGTTTTGAGAGTTCCACGGCTTCGGCGTCCAGCTCCACGCAGGTGACCTCTTTTGCCCCGCCCAGCTTCATGGCGTAAATGCCGAAGCCGCCCGTATAGGAACAGATATCCAGGACGCTCCTGCCTTCCGCAAGCGTTGAAGCGTAAAGCCGGTTGTCGCGCTGATCGCAGAAAAAACCTGTCTTATGTCCGCCGGCCAGATCCACTTCGAACTGGACCCCATTCTCGGCGACGCGGACCTTTTTGCCGGGACCGGTCTGCGGCTTAAGGGTAAAGCCCTCCATCGTTTCGGTGTAAGAACTGGCGCGGTGGTGGAAAACGGCTTTGGGAAAATGCTCCCTGAAAGCGGCCTCCAGAAATGAAGCCAGCCGGTACATGGCGAAAGAATAGAATTCAAGAACGATATTGTCGCCGTACATATCCACAACGAGCCCGGGCAGGCCGTCTCCGTAGTCATGAACCAGACGACAGGCATTGGTGGTTTTATCCAGCTTCAACACCTTTTGCCGGAACTCAACGGCGCGGGCCACCTGTCTTTTTATAAAAGCCGTCAGGTCGAAAGTGTCCGGGTTTTCCCTGGTAAAGATGCGCAGCGCTATCTGGCTGCGGGGATTAAAAAGTCCGACGCCGTAAGGCTGGCCGTTCTTGTTATAGACCGCGACTATCTCTCCGGGAGACGCGCCTTCTACGGAACCGATCATACGCCGGAAAGCGTTAGGCCCCGCGGGGGCATAGGCAAGTTTAACCTTAGGCAGCGGTTTGTTCATCAGGAGTACAAAGATAAAATAGCAATTTCCGAAAGCTTTATAAAGGAATGGGATCCGCGTTATCGGGAAAGTATTTTTTTCTTATCCAGAGCGCGACATTCACAAGGCCTATCAAAACCGGGACCTCCACAAGCGGCCCTATGACGGCGGAAAAAGCCTCTCCGCTGTTTATGCCGAAAGTGGCTATCGCCACCGCTATGGCCAGTTCGAAGTTGTTGGAAGCCGCCGTAAAGGACAGCGTGGCGGATTCCGCGTAAGAGGCCCCGGCCTTTTTGCTCATATAGAAAGAAGCGAAGAACATCACCGTGAAGTAAACCAGCAGCGGTATCGCCACGCGCACCACGTCCAGCGGCACTTTAACGATATTTTCCCCCTTAATGGAGAACATCACGATTATGGTGAAAAGCAGCGCCGCCAGCGTCAGCGGACTTATCACCGGGATGAATTTTTCAGCGTACCATTCCCGGCCCTTCGCCGCGATAAGCGAGAACCGCGTTACTATGCCGGCGATAAAAGGGATGCCCAGGTATATGAACACGCTTTTGGCTATTTCACCCATGGTAATCTTCACCACCGCCCCCTCCAGCCCCAGCCAGCGCGGCACGATAGTGATAAAGAACCAGGCGTAAACCGGAAATAACAGCACCTGGAACACGGAGTTAAACGCCACCAGACCCGCGCAGTATTCCCGGTCGCCCCGGGCCAGGTCGTTCCAGACGATCACCATGGCTATGCAGCGCGCGAGGCCTATCATTATAAGCCCCACCATATATTCCGGCTTGTCCCGTAAAAAGATCACAGCGAGGGCCGTCATAAGAACCGGCCCCGCCAGCCAGTTCTGAACCAGTGAAAGCGCCAGAACTTTCTTGTTGGCGAAAACCCTGCGCATCTCCTCGTATTTAACTTTGGCCAGCGGCGGGTACATCATGAGGATCAGGCCGATGGCTATCGGGATGGAGGTCGTCCCCACGCTTGAAGCCGCGTTAAAGTCCGCTACGGCTCTCGGCCAGAGCCAGCCCGCGCCCACCCCCGCCGCCATGGCAAGGAAGATCCACAAAGTCAGATACCTGTCCAGAAAAGAAAGCTTCGCTATTATCCCGTTCATTGCCAGGTCTCCTTTTTTATCTGCCTTTCCGCGCGTATACCGTTATGCTGGAGGCCGCGCCGGCCAGCGCCTTGACAGTTTTGGAAGCGGTGGGGTCGGAACAGCCGCCTTCGGCGCGGTAGATATTATCGCTGAGCAGTTTGATACCCTTAAAACCCGCGGCCTTTATAGCGCCCAGGTAATCACCGCGCCGGAGCGCCCCGGCCACGCAGGCGGCGTAAAGTCCGGCGTGGTTTTTGAGCGAGGGCGGCAGTTCGCGGTTAAGCACTATGTCGCTTACGACAATAAACCCGCCCGGTTTAAGCGCCCTGAAAGCTTCGCGAAAAACCTCCTGTTTATCCGGCGACAGGTTGATCACGCAGTTGGAGATGATCAAATCTGCTTCGGCGTCTTTTACGGGGAGTTTCTCGATCGTCCCCTTGCGGAATTCCACATTGGACAAGCCGGTGCGTTTTGTAAACCTCAGCAGATTGACCCTGGCGAGTTTGAGCATCTCCGGCGTCATATCCACGCCGATCACCTTTCCTTTAACACCGGCCAGCGGCGCGGCTATAAAGACGTCCTTACCGGCCCCGCTGCCCAGATCCAGCACGGTCATGCCTTTCTTTATCTTCGAGAACGTCACCGGATTGCCGCAGGAAAGCCCGAGTTCCCCCTCGGAAGCGTCGGAAGCCGTCCCGCCGCGGCAGGAAGAGCCGGAACAGCAGGAAACCGATTTTTTGGCTACTTTGCCATAAGCTTTCCTCACAAGCTGCCGCGTGTTTTCATGTGTTTTCATATAAGTTTTCTCCCGTTGTTTTTATTTCAGCCGTAAATCCCGCTGTAAAATCCCGCTACAAAACGCCGAAAATATCCTTAAGCCCCAGATAGACGCCGCAGGCTATAAACACCCAGGCGGTGGCGGGTTTGGCGTATTTTTCGAATTTTGCGGCAAGGCCGGTTACGGCGGAAACTTTCTTAAGACCGAAGTCCAGAATTACAGCCAGGCCGATGACCGGCAGGGCGGTGCCCAGGCCGTAAAGCAGCGGCAGGGAAAAAGCCGCCGAATTCTTTACGGCCAGCGGGATTATTACCCCGAAGTAAAGCGCGGCCGAAATGGGGCAGAAAGCCAGCGCGAAGACAAAACCCATGAACAATGAAGAAACCGCCCCGCCTTTCGCCTTGAATTTTGCAAGGTCGAAAAAATTAAAGCCCTCAAAACCCCGTCCGAACATCTCCAGCATGTACATTCCGGCCAATACCAGTATGGGCGACAGCGCCTGGTCGCCGTATTTCTGCATGAAAAAAGAAAACGACGGCGCGCTCAGCAGACTTTTGACCAGCAGGAAGCCGATGATGATATAGGCCAGCGCCCGCCCCAGAGCGTAAAGGCCGCCGTGCGCCAGCACCGCCAGGCGGTGGGAACCCGAATGTTTTGAGATGTACGTCAGGGCGGCTATGTTCGTGGCCAGCGGGCAGGGGTTCACCGAAGTGATAACCCCTGTCCACAAAGCCGTCAAAACCGCGGCCCAGAATTCAGCGCTCATTTTTCATCCAGCAGTTTATGTGTTTCGCCGGCGACATAACTTACAAAAGCGTCCTTATCGCCAAGCAGCTGCCAGACTTTTTCAAGCTTGGCCCACTTGAGCGCTTTTTCGCCGGAGAATTTCTGAACGACCACAGACTTGGAGTTAAGCCAATAATCCCGCACAAAATGCTTATCAGCCTCTTCCTCCACGTTCACGCTTTTAAAAATCACCTTCCATTCTTTATAACCGGCGGTGAAGTTTTTCTCCACCGCTTCGCGCGTATAAGTCTCTATGGTTTTACAGGAAGAACAGCGGGTATTGGTATAAAAATAATAAACCACGGCTGTTTTTGCCTCCGTTGCAGCCTTAACCAAAGGCTTTGCGGCCTTAACCGGAGCCTTTGACTCCGGTTCAGCCGCAAGCGGGGCCGATTCCACCACGGAAACCGCCGGGGTCCTGGCGGAAGAGGCCGCTATTTTATACGCGACACCGCCCAGGCTCAGGATCACAAAAGCCAGAAGCGCTAATTTCAGCGCCTTTTCCGGGCCGTTACCGCCGCGGGCGCATTGGTCCGCCATATTATTTCGCCGCCAGGATTATTTTTTTAAGGTCTTCCAATGATGGTACTCTGCCCGCAAACTTCACCTCGTCATTTATCACCAGGGCGGGCGTCATCATAACGCCCCTCTCGGTTATCCTGTCTATATCATCCACCTTTTCCATCTCGTACTCTATGCCAAGTTCTTTGGCCGCAGTTTCCACCGCCGCGTAAAGTCTGGCGCATTTCGCGCAGCCCATGCCCAATATCTGTATCTTGATCATATCCGCCTCCTTCTTATCGCGTAATCACCCAATTGAACAAAAATCCCGTAAACATGATCCCCGCGCCCACTATACCGAAAAAGATAAGCAGAAGCCTGACTTTCATCACACGCCTCAAGATCATAAATTCGGGCAGGGACAGACCGGTCACCGCCATCATAAAAGCCAGGGTGGTTCCCAGCGCCACGCCCTTTTCCGTAAGCGCGCTGACTAACGGAATAACCCCGGCGGCGTTGGAATAAAGCGGAATGCCCACAAGCGTCGCCAGCGGCACGGCATACCATTTATCCGCGCCCGCCCAGCGGGCGAGGAAGTTTTCCGGCACATAGCCGTGTATCCAGGCGCCGACACCTATGCCGATAAGCACATACGGCCATACTGTTTTAAGGATGTCCGACGTATATTCCCGGGCAAATGAAAGCCGCTCCGGCCAGGGCATCTCGGCCCCGAACGCGACATTCTTTATCCGCTTTGAAAGATCGAACCCCTCCAGCAAATGTTCAAGATTAAGCCTGCCGATTATCAGGCCGGAAATTACGGCTATGGTAAAACCGCTGAACGCATAAAGCATGGCTATTTTAACTCCGAACATGCCGAACAGCATCACCAGCGCCACCTCGTTTATCATCGGAGAAGCCACCAGAAAAGAAAAAGTGACTCCCAGCGGTATCCCGGTCTGGATAAAGCCCAGGAACAGCGGAATGGCGCTGCAGGTACAGAAAGGCGTCACTATCCCCAGGGCCGCGGCCCATAAATGCCCGGAGAAACGGCTTTTTTTGAGGATTATCTCCCTCACCCTTGAAGGAGGCAGGAAAGTGCGCAGTACGGAAACGGCGAAGATTATGCAGGAGAGCAGGATAAAGATCTTAATGGTGTCGAAAACAAAAAAATTGACCGCCCCCCCGGCCAGGGCGCCGGGGTGAAAACCCAGCAGGGAGTAAACAAACCAATCCGCGAAAAGCTGCACCGGTTTAAACATAGTCAGTTACCTCTTTTTTACGCCCGCCAGGCAGGCCGTGAAATCAAGCACGCAGGGGCAGATAAGGCGGTAATACAGCCAGTTCCCCTCCCGGCGGGCGGCCACCAGGCCGGCGTTCTTCAGAACCAGCAGATGTTTTGAAACCGTGGAAACGTCGTCCCCCACCATTCCGGTAAGCTCGCAGACGCAGGTTTCTTTCCTTTTAAGGGAATTGAGTATCAGCAGCCGGGTAGGATGCGCCAGAGCCTTTATCACGGCGGCCTGGGCGGCGTAATCGTTCTTTGTTTTAGGCTTCATATTTGGCTATTTTGCCAAATTGCCAAACGCTTGTCAAGAAAAAAGCCCCTTCGGGGGCTTTTCTCCGGAAGAGGCCGGCCTGCCGCCTATTTCGCTGCAGGAAGCGCGGTCACGGACAGATATCCTTTCAGGGATTTCATGTCCGCCTGGAAAGTCCGGCGTTTCAGGAACCGGGCATAAACGGCGTCCGCCAGCTTCTTCCCCCCTTCGATATCGGAGGGATAATGAACGCCGCTGATAACGCGGTTAAGCGCCGCCTCATCCGCGCGGGCAAGGAACTCGGAACGACGGACGGGAACAAGATGCGAAAGAACAAGCGCGTAGATCCGGGCGACGGTGGCGTGGCCGCTGGGATAAGACGGGCCGCCTATCCTGTCGAGGCAGTGTTTCAGGTCGGGAGCGCTCTCAAACGGCCGGGGCCTTTTGAAGCGGTCTTTTACCTTTACATTTATCCAGTCGGTCTCGGCCTTGAGGCGTTTAAAAATAGCCGCGGCCCCGTCCGGCAGAGGCCTGGGGAACGGGCTGATATCCCCGAAAAACTCGTCATACTCGGCGTGAGCTTCCGACCTGGCTTTTGCGCATTGCTCTTCCGTACGTTTTTGCTGCCAGTCGCGCACCGCTGCCAGATCCGCCAGGGCCTCCTTGGAACCCACGGCCGGCGGAACTTTTAATTCCGGGAATTGCTGCTGTTGCCGGGTAAGGTAATAAACCGTGCGAGGAGCGACCCACGTATCGGCCGCGTAAGCAACCGGGGCGCGGAAAACCGCAATCGCCGCGAGAAGAAAAAGTAACCTGAGTTTTCGCATGGACATATTAATTGACTCCTGAAAACACTTAAGATCGGGGCACCAGGAATTGAACCTGGAACTCATGCTCCCAAAGCACGCGTGAGAACCATTTCACTATGCCCCGCACTTTTGGCCCGGAACGCAAAGTTCACGGCTTCGGCAATTGCGGGATACGCAACGGTATTATTCTACTAAATAGCGCCGCCGGTTGGCAGGGCGTCCTGGAAAATATATAATAATCCAATCTTCCGGGATGGTGTAACGGTAGCACAAGCGGCTCTGAACCGCTTTGTCTAGGTTCGAATCCTAGTCCCGGAGGATTTTTAGACACTCATACGCAGACCCACTCGTTTCTCGACGACGGGCCGCGTTTTTTTCTGGTTCGAACCCGCTTTTCGACGTTTCCTGCAGGGTTCGAACCATTTTGGCGCAATTGCCTATATGCCGCAGCGGTTCCTCTATAAGAACGTCCAGTTTCCCGTCTTTCAGCGTCCAGTTGGTGCCCAGTGCGGCCAGAATCTCGCGCTTGACGGTATCATCCCCGCTTTCAAATGATTCCCTGGCTGTTTGCGCGAAATTGAGCGCCTTTTCAGCCTGGATCAGCCAGGCATCCACGCGGTTGTCGCTATCTCGCAATAGTTCGGTCAGTCTGGCCTTTTCTTTGATAAGTTCCTCTTTCTTGGCGAGGAACTGATCCTCGTCTATTTCCCCTGAAAGCCGCAGTTCCAGCAGCTTGTCCAGTTTCTGAACGCACTGGTCATAAGCCTTGCGTTGCTGGTCAATAATGTTGGCCCGCATCTCTGTTTCCCTGCCGCATTCACCCCTCAATTTCTGAACCGCCCAGTCGCAAAAATCCTGGGGGATTTCAATGCGCTCAAGCAGTTCCTTCGCCTGCTTCTCCAAATCTTTTTCCTCGATACATTTCTGTCTGCAATTGGGATCTTTGCGCCTGGTGCAGTGGTAATAGATGTAATCGATAAGCCTGCCGCTGGAAGTCCGCTTATGTTTATTCTCCGCTGTAACCAAAGCCCCGCATTGGGCGCAGTGCAGCAATCCTCTGTAGGCAAAGAAATAGCTTTTGGGCCGCGTGGTCGTTTCGCTCTTAATGATGGCCTGCAATTTATCAAATTCAGCCTTGGTGAGCAGCGGCTCGTGATTGCCATGATGCCAAATCCCGCTGCCTCCAGGGTATTCATAAGCTCCGTAGTAAAATGGCAAGGACAACATCCTGTAAAAAGTGCTCAGCGCTATTTTGCGGCCATTGCGGTTCCTCAGGCACCATTGGTTGGTCGCAAGCGCGTGAACCTGCGGGAGAGTATGCGTCCGGGCAAGTATCATTCCAATCATGCGCCGTAAGGCAGGGAAGAGGTTCGGGTCCGGGGTGATAATGCGTTTTCCTTTCTCCTTGTCAGGCGAGTTCAGGTAGCCGGTCGGCGCCTGACCCGGACGCCAGCCCATTTCCGCCTTGCGCCGCAATTCCCGCTTCACGTTTGTCGCCAGGTCCCGCACATACTGGTTCGCCATCCCGAATTCGACCGACATCATCAGCACATTGTCGGTAGGCAGATAGGCGCGGTCATAGGTCTGGATATGCAGCAGCTTGCCCCGCTGAAGCATCCAGGATATTGTGCCGCCGTCAATCGGATTACGGGCGAGGCGGTCCAGCTTCCAGCAGATAATCCCCTGCGCCTCGCCGCGATCTATGCGCTTTATCATTTGGTTGAAAACCGGCCGGCCCGGAGCTTTCGCCGACTTGGATTCCGCAAAGCGTTCCACTATATCCAAATCGTCCCGTCCGGCGATCTTCAACAACTCGCCTATCTGGGAATCGATGGACGCTACCTGCCGGTCCTCGGAATCCGTGGACTTGCGGGCATACATGAAATATTTCATGTGCGGTTTCGCGTTATTCGTAAATGTCTGCATAATCTTACACCTGAATGATATACTCCGTTCCGCCTGAAATCAAGGCTTATGTAATTCGGGAGGTGGCGGGCTTCGCTGCCCACCGGATTGACTTTGAGATTTACTGCCCCACACTGCCTTAACAAGCCGGAGCAACTGCTCCGCCTTTTCGCGGGCGACGGCTTCGCTCAGATCCACCCCATAGTGTTGCCGGTAGAGATTGCGAAACTCGGCTATATCCTGGGCAGTCAGGTGCATAGAGCCTCAATACCCGCCTCCGGCTCCTGTAACCTCGTTCTTGACAGGGATTTTCCGCAAGGAAAGGCCATTACGGACCTTCCGCATACGCGCCCGCGCGGCTTCCAACTGCTCTGGAGTCAGCTCGCGTCTGGTCCATGCTCCGAACGCGGACAGAATTGTATCCGCTAAGGCGGCCGGGACAAACAACTCGGCCTCCCCGTCCAGCAGCCGGACCTGCAGCTTATGCTTCTGCGCCAGGGTTTTGGCTTTCTTCTTCTTGGCCGTCCAGACGCGGAACGTCTCGGCGGAATAGAGGTCTATCTCGGAGCCGTGCAAGCGGCCATCCACAATCTGCGCCGGACGGCGGACCTTGAGCATCGCCGCTCCGCTTTCAGGCTCCACGTAAGGCCGGTATGCTTTACGCAGGCCGAGCCGCTTCAAGTGTTCCTGGATTTCAGTGATTTTCATATGCCTCCCATGCGCTTATCTATTGTTCTCAAGGGACCGCCGCAGGGCTTCCGCAAGGTCCGTATCATGCCCGCCTGGGTCCATGTAATCTTCCATAAAGCGTTTCCCGCAGTGGGAACAGATGGCCGACTCCGGCTTGCTGATTTTGCCGCAATGATGGCATTTCCGCTTCTGGGGGCCGAAGTATTCGGAATCCGCACCGCCGAGGTCGCTCGTGTATAAAATCCTCGGCTCAACGCGCTGGGCTTCTACGGCCTGCAACGCTATCCATAAGGCGTCCAGCATATCGTCGTTCGCCCCATGCGGGAACTGTAAAAGTTCCTCCTCAAGCTGCCCCACCCAGTTCCCGATATCGCGCCGTGGCAACCGGATAGCGCCGCTTTCAAGCAATGGCGCCAGCCCGCGCAGCCGGGCGTGCTTATCGCCTTGCGTATTGATGGGCTTTAACGGCAGCAGCCGCGTTTCCGGATCGGTGCGCAGCGTCTCGATGAAAACGCTCTGGTAACCATTTGCCTCTATAGTTATAAGCCGGGGATGGTACAGCTTATGAATGCGCTTGACGGCTTTAAGCTGCTCCGCGAATGGGATGCGGTCGCGGTAGGCGTTTACTATATAGCATGTGCCGTCGCGGTCCATCGCGATAGTGACTATGGCAAAGCGCGAATTAGCTTCGGAGCGCCCGATAGCTAGGTCCACGCCCGTAAACATAGTCGGGCGGTCTGGCAGCTGCTCGTATCTACCTTGGTCGAGCCATGCTACTTTGAAGTCCGCGCCCTCCTGACCGCTTGGGTCGTTCAGCATCTGGCAGTTGAACGAAGCGGAGCCCATTTCCAGCATGAGCCGTTGAAGCTCTTCCTCCGGGAACCGTTTAGGGAACAGGATGTGCTTCTGGCCGGCTTCGTCCACCCATTGCGCCCGCTCCACTATCTTATGCCAGCTCGCGAACCCCGGATCGGTCAGGATTTCAGAATAAAGGTCGGCATAGTGATAGCGCGTCCCTATCACGACTATTTGCCCCTTCGGCTCCAGCATAGGCAGCACCACGGAGCGGAACCAATGGGAGGTCTTGTTACGCTGGCCCATCGTAAGCGAATTATTAACAGAAATCAGGTCGTCCGCGAGGATAAGGTCCGGGTGCATGGAGACTACCGTTCCCAGGACACCGCAGACAGCTATGGACGGCTCTTTCATTATCTTCGTGCGCGGGATGGTGATAGAGGTATCCGTCCATTTCCCGGCGTTAACGTCCAGCCGCCCATAGCGCCGTTTGAAACGCTTGTTCTTGATGATATGCTCCTTTATCTCATGGAGGAAGCTCTGCGCGTTTGCCAGGATTTCATTAAGCAGCAGTATACGCAGGTTCGGGTTCTTGGCCAGCCGCCAGAGCGCGTACGCGACAGTAACCGCCGTGGTCTTAAGATGCGAGCGCGGCGATAAGAGCAGCATATGGTCGTGGCGCAGGAGTGCCTCATACCAGGACAGGTGAAGCGGGCCGAGCGCGTCATAGCCCAATGTCTCCCTGGCGAATGTGAAGAAATCAGACAGCGGATCCACCGCCTGAGCCCGTGTTTTACGCTTTGGTTGTGCCATTTTGAGCCTCCCGTTCTACGAAATAGTGCCTTGTTCTACAAACCGTTCTAAAACAGCCGGTTTCGCTCTCGTCGAGGAATTTGCCCGTTCTAGAACGCTTGGCGGAATTATTTCCAGTTTTTGTTCTAGCCTCGGGCGAGAGGGGAGCTTGCCGCCTATTGGCCCGCTTTTTTACGCTATTTTTTCCGGCGGTCTTCATAGCCCTGCCCTCCGACGAGAAATAGTCACTTGAATGCACATTCAATTGCCTCCAGGACGCGGTAACGCCGACGTTTCGCCCGCCTTCTGCGGCGATGCGGCGACTGGCGCGTCCGACGGCGGCGCGGTCTTTTGTTGTTCGAGGGCGGACACGTCCACGCTGGCCTCGACGATATTTTTTTCAGAAGGTGTGCTGACTTTGCTCGACTTATGCTGCCTCAGGATGAGCAGAGTGTCCTCGGAAGCCGACCATTCCTGGTCGTCATCCGACGACGGGACCTCAAGCCTCTGCGCGGCCTGAGTCTGTTTATCGTGCAAAACCGCAATCAACAAGCCCAAATCTTTCACGCCCTTAGGCGAATCTTTCTTGAGTTCGATCTTCAACCGCTCAAACGCGAGAGCGATAGTGACGGCGCATTGCTCGATGAACCGGCGCGTGCGCAGTATACTCTTAGGTGACGACGAAACAGAATCCGCAGGAACCAGCCGGTCGGCATGCTCCACCCAATACGAGGCGAGAGACTTTGAAACGCCGACATCCTTAGCTACGACGCTAAGCGACTCGCCGTTCTGTATCCTGGCGACAGCCTTCTGGATGTCCTCGGTCTTGTGCCGGGCCTGCGGTTTACGTTTCATAGCTTCCCCTTGCGTCCTTCCAGCTTTATGCGCTCGCGATAGGCAAGTGCCTCTTTCTTGAAATGCTCGTCGGCATTCACGCCCGCTTGCCGATACCCAAGAAAGTGTTTTTCATGGCCGCACAGGAAGAAATGCTCGTCTATCTTGGCGCGAACACCAGCAACCTCTGCGATTAGCCTTTTCGTGCCATCTTTGGGTACGCCTACCAGCGCCCAGCCGATCAACGGGCTGGTTTCGAATAGCCGCTCGCCTTCCGGCACCGCATAGACGGCCTCCCACTCGCTTGTGGCTATCCAGCTTATCAGCGGACCTCCGGTATACAACTTCTCCGGCGGCTCACCAGCCGGGTTTTTCGTTTTTATCTTTTTCATTTTCACGTTCCTCCTTTTTCTGCTGGCGGCGGCGCTTTTCCACCGACGGCCACAACCTTTCTATATCCGCAAAAGCGAGGTTTCTCCGCCTGCACACTTCTTTAAGATGCGCCTCCATCTCCAGTGCTTTGCGCTCAGTGTCGGATATGGGTTCCTCAGTAGGCGCGGGCAACACGGCCCTTACGGTGCTGCCGGGAAAGGCCTTTTTAAGATTCGTGAGCCCGGCCACGTCTTCTGGCGGGGAATCCTTTAGCAAAGCGAGTTCGTCAGGATTAAAAAGCGATTCGGCTGGACTTGAAGGTAGGGTTTGCGCTACTTGAGTAAGTGAACCTGTGAACGTAGGTGAACCTTTTCCTATTACCTTAGTGTTTAGAATATTATTTTCATCAACTATAGGTAGGGTTGAATTAGGTTCACTAAGGTTCACAGGTTCACTGCCCTGGCCGATCATATAGATCAGCTTCCAGCGTTTTGCCCGCTGGCGTTCGCCTGCCAGGACAATACGCAGCTCGCCAAACTGCCGGTCGCGCATTTTGACAAGCTCCTGCCCCAAGCGCGTCTTCTGGCTCTTTTCGCTGCCCTTTCCCAACTCAGGCCCGTCATCAAGTGCGCTAGCCAATTCGAATAGTTCGGAAACGCCTACTTCAGCTCCCTCGAATTTATCCCACCACGCTTTAACAAGCACGCGCCAGGCGGCGCTCTCGGCATCGGAATCAGCGTAAAATTGCTCCAGATTACCAAGAAACCCGCTAATGCCCGCGTTACCCAGGATGCCGCCCATAACTTCAGACCAGGATTCGAACATGCCAAGCGTCCGACCTTTGGCCAATGGCCGCCCCGCCTTAAGCCAGGATTGGATAAGCGTAAGGCTGGCCCATACCAGCTCCCCGCGATGCTCTTTTACCCAGCTGCGCAAATCATGATGCCTGAAACTCTGCCGCAGCCAGGGCTGATCAATCTTGGCGTCCAGTCGCACCCGGACAGTGCGCCTCGCCATCTCGCTCGAAAGCGCCGGATTATTGCCGGTCGCCAGCCACATACAGCGCACGGGGAGGCTGATAATCTTTGATTCCCCCAGTACCCGGTCTTCCCAGCACGGCGACGTGATGGCCGCTGAAAATGCGGCCGAATCCAGACGCCGCCTGATGTTATCCAGCATGACAATAGACGGGCCGGTCATCAGCTTGGCCGTGATGCGTTTGCGGTATTCGTCCTCATCGCGGCCCTCGGTCATGGTGGTTACCGGCCGGCCCTGCGCGGGATAGGTGATAACATCGGTTATCAGGGTTTTTCCCGTGCCGGGCGAGGGCGCTTCTATCAGGTAAAGCGGGGTCGGCCCGGTTATAAGATCACGCGCATGCGGCAGTATCTGCATAGAAACGGCATGGGCGCGCTCGGCTTCGGAAACGAACGGGAAATCGCACAGTAGCTCGGTTAGCAAATTTTTGGCCTTGGTTAATTCTTCGCCATCAGGCTTATCGGAGACAGTAGGGACGATGAATCCCAGGGCGGGAGCATAATAGGTCCGGCTTGCTTCATGATAGCCCGGCGCGGTCTCAAGGCGGCCGTCAGGGGCAAAGACCGGGGATTCCACTACTCTGGTCAGGACAGGAAGCGGGATATTCGGCGTGGCCAGCATATCCTTAACCACGTGTATGGGCGGCAAAGCGGGCACACGGTCGCCATCTTTATTCTTGATGTACCAGAAGATATGCCGGGCGAGCAGGTGGCGCAGCCGGTCCTGGGTTATATCACGTAAAATCGGGCGGCTGTCATCATTGGACTCGATCCGCATGGGTATCCCGCCGCAACGGAACCATTTCGGCGGGCGATTGGCGTTATGCACAGCCGCCCAGGATAGGCCCGTCACTTCTGTAAGGTTGTTATTATCAGCGCAAATCGCCGGAATGGCCACGCATGGCGCATCTGTTTCTTTATCTTTCGGCTGAGGCGCAGGAACGGCGGCTTCTAATGCTTTCCTAAACGCGGCCTCGAAATTCTCCGGTGAGTGTTTATGCAGGTCATTAGCGTCTTTGATACCGTTTAGCGTGATTACAGACACCGAACCCTGCCACCCAAGTTCAGCTAATCGCCGCGCAACGCCTCTGACAAAACTTTCCCCGCCCTGATCAGGTTCCTGCAAAATATAAATACGCGGAATACCTTCAAGTTGCTCCGGCTGCAGGAGCTTGGCCATCTCGGCGCCGGGGAGGCCAAGTGCCGGGAATTTATGGAACCAGAGCGACCAACAATCGCTTTCGCCTTCGACCAGAACAAGATATCCCGCCTCCTTGGCCATTGACAGCTTCCATAAGCCGTAAGGCATCAAGATGCCTTTACCTTTCGACCAGGCTGAACCCTCCTTAGCTTTGAGGGCCGAGCGCATGCGCTGACGCGGCGACATGGCCCCATCCTGCCGACGATAAGTAATCCGCACGAACTGCTTGTCGAAAAGATCTATCTGGTCTATGACACCCAACTCTTTAAGGAAGTCTTCTGGCAACTTTTTGTCTGCCGCTAACTCTGAAACGGTAAGGCTTTTCTGCGATGGCCGTTTCGGGAACAGGTCCCGCATCTTGAGGCCGAGCTGCCCGAGGACATCTTCGGTCCGGCAACCAGCGAAACATTTCATCAGCACCCGCCCGTCGTCGCCTGTGCTTATAGACAAGCTATTCTCCTTGTCCTCGTGCGCGGGGCAGCGGGCAAGGAAGCCCTTGCCGTTTTGCCGCACTTTATCCAGCCGGCCAAGGAGAGAATCTATCAGCTCGCTTTCATTCATGCTCATTGCTCTTTATCACAGTACTTTTCCCCAGCATTCTCTCGATTTTTTCCAGGTCCTGGGGCAGGTAGTAGCGCTTTCCGTTCGATAGCCGCCGGGCCGGTGGGATTTTGCCGACTTCCTCCCAGTAGTAAAGCTGCGACCTGCTGATGCACAGGCTCTGCAGCATGTCTTTGACGGTGAGTATTCTCATTTGTTCGCCTCCTTTCACGCTCATCATATTCATCATGGAAAATGTTGTAGAATTCTAAAACATCCCAAATCCGGCCTGATTGGCGCGATTTGGTATACCATGAAAAAAAGAAATGCCTTCCCCGGCTATGGGGACAATTTCGAAACTGATTCTTTCGAGGATTTAGCCGAGAGCCTTGTAAAATACGGCGGCGAGCCACGGTTCCTGGAATTTCTCAGGAGACTTGCGCCGCCCGCCCTTCTGAAATACGCAAAGCCGCGCCATGATCAGAAATATTGGAATACGCGGGAGCGCGCGGTTCTCAGGCTATACGGCGAACTTCAGGGATACTACCCGACGATCTCCGCCGAGGAATTGGTTACGCTGAGTTCCCTGGCTGACAAACTCTCGGTCCTCGGGGCTTTTCAGAAAGCCGCGCCCGCCGCGCTGCACGGCGTTAAGCGCGGAGCACCGATCCGAAGATATGAACTTTACTTCTGGTTTGCCGCTCTGGTGCCATACACTCTGTTTGCCACAGGGCGGGTCCGTTGGGACTGGATTGGCCGTTGGATAGATTTGGTCGCAGTTACGGATGATGACCGGATTTTGGAAAAGCCGCAGCATTACTGGAATAAGGTTGTCCAGTCCAAAGCGCAAGGCAATGGCCTTTCCCTCCAAATGCGCTCTATCTTTATGAGCGGCACTAATGCCTACCGGCAATGGCTGCGCGAAGGGAAACCCAAATTCCCCAAGCAAGTAAAGAGCCCGGCCCCGCCATTGAAAATAACGGACGTTTCCAAGCTTAAGAAGAGACTTGCGATGTGGAAGTTAGCCCCGTCAAAAGATGAACGAAGATATGTTGAGGCGGTTATTCGGATGCTTCCTGCCTTGCGGGAGCAGTTTCAGCAATTCTTGTCAGCTAAACAGCCTGCACAGCGCTAAAACCTCGGGTGGGCCCGACGGCAGGTTTCTTTCAAGGCGTTGAAATCCAGATTCAGATATTTTTGAGTGGTCTGCAAGCTGCTGTGGCCGAGCAGAAGCTGCAGCGACCGCAGGTCGGCATGCCCCGCCAAAAGATGCACCGCATACGAATGCCTCAAGAGATGGGGATGGACTGACCGCGTAATCCCCGCCCTTGTGGCGTGAAGCTTGAATCTGCGCCAGAAGCCGTTCTTGCTGAGGCGGCTTCCGGACCGGGATAGGAATAAGGCGGCGGACGGGGCGGCGAATCGCCTATTCCTTATATTTATATACCACCTCAGCGATTCGGCGGCCATCTTCCCTATCGGCACCAGCCGTTCCTTGGAGCCTTTGCCTAAAACCTTAACGTATCCCTCGTCAAAATGAACATGCGCCGCCTCCAGCCCCAGAGCCTCGCTGATTCGCAGACCGCAATATAGAAGCTCCAGGATGGCCCTGTCGCGGATGCCGGTAAAGCTGCGACCAGACGGCGATACCAGCAATCTCCGGACCTCTTCGATGGACAGCGGCTCGCTGACGCGCATTGTTAGCTTGGGAAGCCGCAGGTCCGCCGTCGGATCGCTCGAAGTGTCCCCCTGCGCCATCAGAAAATGATAAAAGGCACGGACCGCGATCGCGGCACAGAATATTGACGGCGACCGGAGGCCTCTCCGATGCAGTCCGGCCAGATAGGCCGTTACAACTTTACTTGTGGCGGCGGCAGGCACTATACCGCGTTCCTTGAGCGTATTCAGGTAAGCCTTGAGGTGATGGCCGTAAGTGGCGACGGTGCTTGCGGCCAGGCCGCGCTCATTCCGGAGATGCGAGAGAAAGCCTTCCTGTAAAGTGTCCGCCTTCATAAATCTTCTGTCCTATGCCGTCTTCCTGACAACTTTGACGCGCTTCTTATCGTCCTTAACGACTTGCCAGCCTTTGCGCGTATAGCACACAAGTCTGGCGCGGACATTGGCGTTTATATCGCGACCCTTGGCGGCTTCACCAGCTTTCTTGGTCACCTCGGCGGCGATCTCGGCCACCATCTTGCCCCCAGCCAGCAGATACGGGTCTATAATAGCCGACAGCGACCCGGCTTTCTTCGCCTTGGTCTTGCCGCCCTTACCTTTGCCGTTGAGCTTCAGCAGTATGCGGGATTCCTTGTCGATGCCCTTCTCGTCATACGGTCGCAGTTCGTAATCGCCGTTCACGCCGACAGCCGTGCCGGTGGTTTCCAGTTTAATCTGGAACTTACCGGCCTTGGATCCCACCAGCGTGACCGGGATACCTGTCCTGGAGAGATATTTCTCTCCGACCTTTGCCTCGCTTGCTTTCATGGCCCTACCTCCTTGTCTGCTTCTGACCTGGCTTTCTTGAAATACTCAATTACCAGCGCGGCAACCAACTTTATATCGCCGCCGATATGCCAGTCTATGTTGTCCTGCGGAATCATGCAGGTTTTGTAATCGTAGATGGTGAATACCATGCCGTTTATGCGGCCAAACCATTCCACCTGAATCTTCCCATCGGGAGACCGACCGGATTGCGGCTCGCCAAAGATGCGCACGAGGTCTTTGTAGTAGGTTCCGGCCGGCATATAGCCCATCAAGGCCGTTCCGTAAATATCGCCCTGCCCCATCTCCAGCTTCGCTTCCAGCGTTATCATTATCTTCATCTTGTCCTCCTTCAGATCTCAGGCGCGGGGGAAGTACCCGGCCAGCGCGGGGTCGGAGCGGTATGCGGCCAGCAGCTTCGCCGCCGTCTTTGCGGCCCGCACAAGACGTGCCCGCGTCTGCCAGTCCAGCGTGGAGTGGAAGATATCGTTCCGCATGATATCTTCGATGTATTCGGCGTCCTGCCTATTCACGCCGGTGGCTTTGATTATCAGGTCCTGATAAAAGGTCATTGCGTCCTCCCGTTCAGACAATCGGCGCGGCCTCGTAGCCGGCTTTGATGAGCCGATCGAAATCCACGGGGCGGCAGGTCCAATAAGAACCGTCATCACCGTGAATGATGTAGCCCGGCCACTTCGACCTGTTGCTCCAGCTTATAGCGTTCTTAAGCTCCCGGAATCGGAATACCCGTTTTTTCAGCTTCTCGAACTCTCCGTGATTCATGCTGTTACCCTCCTTTTACGTCGGCCGCCCGTCGGCATGATCATGATCTACAAGGTTTCTTCGAAGAAAGCAAGGCATTTCCTCGCGCCTGAAAAACAGAACCCACTTTGCTCCTGGCTATCAGAGTTTCTGAATTTTCCGCACGTACGGCAGAAATCCCTCGGCCGGCTTCCGGGTCAATAACCACCACAAGAATTTATCGAAGCCGCCCCAGACAATCTCGCCATCTGAATGTATCTGGATAGAGAATTCTGTAATCACTATTTTTCGCTTCTTCGGCATAGAGCCCCTCCTCGGCACGTCGCCAACAAGAGGAACCTACCTTCAATGCAGTGGCCGAGTCAACCCACTTTTTATGGAAATCTCTCTTAAAGTAAAGTATTTTTGTATTAAATGATTTATTTGTGGTATAATATTCGCCGGCCAACTAGCCGGCTAAAACATATGGTTACAACAGCAGCCGCAGAGATAGGCTTTTCTCTTTCGCCCGAACAACTGGAAATCGCATCCCAGGACTTGGTCGGATTCCGATTTGGAGATAGGGGCACCCATACCAGCCGGACGATCATGCTGGAAGAATTGTCCACCCTTATGCAGGATTCAGACCCAGCCACAACCCGCGCAGAATACCGCTCCTTAATCATTGACCAGAATTGCCTGGGAAAACGCACAGCCGCAACACGCAAGCTTTCGGACCAGCGGCTCAGCGAACTCTATGGCCTTGATCCCCGTATCATGATTTTTAGACTGATGCGACGCTTATGGCAATCGGATGAACGGGGGCGGCCCCTCCTGGCCCTGCTGCTCGCCCTGGCTCGCGATCCTCTCCTGCGGATGACCGCTCAGCCCATCATCCGCATGCGCACCGGAGAAGAGCTCGGACGGCAAACCTTAACCGATGCCCTCAACAGGGGAACAGGGTCCAGGTTTAATGAAGCGGTTCTGGATAAGATCGTCCGCAACACCTCGGCATCATGGACCCAATCAGGCCATCTAAAGGGACACAGCCGCAAGAACAGGCAACCCGTCCGCCCCACCCCAATTGTGGCCACCTACGCCCTGACCCTCGGCTACATCTTGGGCGCACGGGGTCACGCCCTGCTGGAGACCATTTGGGCAAAAGTCCTGGATATTTCCACGGACGAGCTGATTTTCATCGCGATGGACGCCAAACGTGCCGGATATATCGACCTAAAGTCCTCCGGCGGCGTCATCGACATCTCTCCGGTCCAGCTATTCACCGATGAGGAAAGGCGGTTGCTCCATGGGACGAATTGAAGACCTGGCTACACGATACCACAGCTACATATCCGCGCCTTGGCAGCGGAACCTGGCTGGCGCGCAGAAGACCATCTTCGTGGTGTACGACAAAGACGACGAACGCAAACTTCGCGCCCGGCTCGACGAGTTCGAGACCCGCACCACGGAAGCCGGGCATTCCTGGAAGCTCTTCGACTTTACCCCAGTCTTCGCAAAATGGATGTCGGAGATGGATTATCGGGAGTCCTACTTCGAGGAACCAAAGGACCTCTCCATGAAACTACAAATCGAGTTCGTCCGGTTCGCAGCCGATGAGTTACGCAAGACCCTTAACTCCCCGGAAGTTACAGAGGATACCGTCATCGGCGTCTATGGGATCGCGAGCCTCTTTGGCTACACGAAAGTTTCTCTGGTGCTCAAAGAGGTGGAGCAAGACATTAAGGGCCGGCTTGTCTTGTTCTTCCCGGGGGAATACGAGAACAACAATTACAGACTGCTCAATGCGCGCGACGGCTGGAACTATCTGGCGGTCCCCATTACCCTCCATGGCGGAGTAATAACAAAATGAAAAACAGCGAAATCTTCCAACGTAATCCATCCACCGCAAAGCTCCTTAACGACGGCGTAGCGGCCGTGACCGAGGGCTCGACACAGAAGGAGATCGACACTCTCCGCTATGAGATAGAGCACTTCGTATGCGAGGGCCAATATAAGGAAGGAATGATCCGCATCCTCGAATCGTTCATCGGGAACGTCGGATCACCAGTACAGCCGGCAGCCTGGGTCAGCGGCTTTTTCGGAAGCGGCAAATCGCACCTACTCAAAATGCTGCGCCACCTATGGGTGGATACAAAGTTCTCCGACGGGGCCACCGCACGCGGCCTCGTAAGCCTCCCGCAGGAAGTAGCGGATTTATTCAAGGAGCTTAGCACCGTGGGGAAACGCCACGGCGGTCTCCACGCCGCATCCGGCACACTCCCCTCCGGTGGAGGGGCAAGCGTGCGCTTGACCGTCCTGGGAATTGTGCTCAAGTCCAAAGACCTTCCCGAATCCCTGCCTCAAGCCCGCTTCTGCATCTGGCTCAAGAAGAACGGACTCTACGACAAGGTCCGAAAGAGCGTTGAGGCGGCTGGCAAGGACTTCAACCGCGAACTGCAAGACCTCTACGTGAGTCCTTTGCTGGCCAAGGCCTTGCTCTCAGCCGACCCCGCCTTTGCGCCGGACGAAAAACAGTCCCGTGCCACGCTTCGGGCACAGTTCCCGGTGGTAGAAGACATCACAACAGCCGAGTTCGTACAGATGATCCGCGAAGTTCTGACGGTCGATGGGCAGATCCCTTGCACTATCATCGTTCTGGATGAGGTCCAGCTCTATATCGGCGACAGCGCCCAGCGTTCGACGGATGTCCAAGAGGTAGCCGAGGCACTGTGCAAACAGACCGACAGCCGGATCATGCTCATCGGCGCGGGACAGACCGCTCTGGCGGGCAGTGTCCCGCTCCTCCAACGTCTGCGCGGCCGGTTCACCATCCCGGTAGAGCTCTCCGACCTCGACGTGGAGACGGTCACGCGACGCGTCGTCCTGGCCAAAAAGGCCGACCGGGTCAAGGCTGTCCAGGAATGCCTGGATTCCCATGCCGGCGAGATCGACCGTCAGCTCGCGGGCACTACCATCGCGGCCCGCTCGGAGGACCGAAACATCATCGTTGAGGATTATCCCCTGCTGCCGGTCAGAAGGCGCTTTTGGGAGCACGCCCTGCGCGCGGCCGACGTGCCTGGGACTACTGCCCAATTGCGCACCCAACTGCGCATCGTCTACGACGCAATCCGTGATATCGCTGACAAACCGCTCGGGACTGTCGTGCCGACGGATTTTATTTTTGAGCAACTCCAGCCGGACCTCCTGCGAACCGGCATACTTCTGCGAGAGATAGACGAAACCATCCGCAAGTTCGACGACGGCTCCCACGACGGCATTCTGAGGCGCCGACTTTGCGGCCTGATTTTCCTGATCCGAAAACTGCCCCGCACTCAAGGTGTGGATATTGGTGTCCGGGCGACCGCTGAGATGCTTGCCGATCTCCTGGTCAGCGACCTGGGCAGCGATGGGGCAAACATGCGCCGCGATGTGCCCCGCATCCTTCAGAAGCTGGTGGACGACGGCAAGCTCATTAAGCTGGATGAAGAGTACAGCCTTCAGACCCGCGAGAGCAGCGAATGGGAAAGAGAGTTTCGCAACCGGCAGGCCCGACTCAACAACGACCCTACAGCGGTGACCGGAAAGCGGGCGACACTGTTTTCTGCAGCGCTCAATGAGAGCGTCGGAGGAATCAAGCTCATGCACGGCAAGAGCAAGGAGCCGCGCAAGATTGTGCTCCACTTCGGTGACCAGCCCCCGGTGGCAAAGGGCCACGAGATTCCCGTCTGGATACGGGACGGCTGGGGCGACAGCGAAACCTCCGTCCTCAATGCGGCCCGCGCTGCCGGAGCGGACAGTCCCATAGTGTTCGTATTCATTCCCAAAACCAGTCCCGAGGACCTCAAGAAGGTCATCGTGGATTGTGAGGCAGTGAGGTCCACCCTTGACTTCAAGGGCGTACCCAACACCGAGGAAGGCCGCGAGGCACAAAATGCGATGAAGGCACGCCTCCAGGAGGCGGAATCAAAGCGGGATGAGATCATCCGCCAAATCGTAGACGGTAGCAAGGCTTTCCAGGGCGGCGGCACAGAGTGCTTCGGTGTCGAACTCTGCGACAAGGTCCGGGCCGCAGCCGAGGCTTCCCTGGACCGACTCTTCCCGAATTTCCGGGAGGCGGATCATGACCGCTGGGATGGCGTTATCACCCGGGCCAAGAACGGGGATGAGGCGGCGCTTAAGTTGATCGGCTTCAACGACAAGCCGGCAAAACACCCCGTCTGCGCCGCGATACTCTCAATTGTCGGAGCCGGAAAAAAAGGCAAAGAAGTCCGGGCCAATTTCGAGGACAGCCCTTATGGTTGGTCGCGCGATGCCGTAGACGCGGGACTCATCCTCCTGCACACCGCCGGACACCTGCGCGCGGTTCATAACGGGACCAGCCTCCCCATCGGCAGCCTCGACCAGTCAAGGATATCAATCGCAGAGTTTCGTGTCGAGTCCGTCAACATTGATGCCGCGCAGAAGATTAAGCTGCGTAAACTCTTCCAGACTGCGGAAATCCAGTGCAAGCCCGGCGAGGAGCTCGCCAAGGCCGAGCAGTTACTGACCAAGCTGTTAGAGACGGCCAGCCGCGCCGGTGACGATGCCCCCATGCCTGAACGCCCTGCGCTGGCCCACATCGAAACGCTACGCAGTATGGCCGGCAATGAACTCCTTTCCGCCATTCTGGCCCAGCATGACGTTCTCACCAATAACCTCAAGGAGTGGGCCGGAAAGGCTGAATTGGCGGCCAAGCGCCTTCCCGCCTGGGCAACGCTGGAGAAGCTTCTATCCTACGGCAGCCAGTTGTCAGGGATAGAAGATCTGCGCAAGCAAGCCGTAGCTGTACGCGAGGATCGCAGACTGCTTGATTCGAGCGACCCAGTCCCACCAATACACAAGGCAGCGGTCAAGATACTTCGGGAAGCGGTAAACCATGCATTGGCAGAATACGCCTCCGTATTCAAGAAGCAGATGGATCAGTTGGAATCCAACGAGACCTGGGGCAACCTCAAAGCGGCCCAGCAAAAGGCTATCCTCGAAGATGCCGGCATAGCCACCGCGCCCAAGTTGGATGTCGGTGACGACGAGGCTCTGCTGCAGTGCCTGGAATCCTGCCCGCTGGACTCATGGAAGGTCAAGACCACGGCCTTACCGCAGCAGTTCATACAGGCGCTCTTGACTGCGGCGAAGCTGCTTGAGCCCAAGACCCAGCATGTCCATCTGACGAGCCCGACACTGAAGACAGCTGAAGACGTGAAGGCCTGGGTATCAGGGAAGGAAAAGGAATTGCTGACCCATATAAAAAAGGGCCCGGTGGTGATCTCATAGGCGACTAATATGCCAGCACTCCCCACAGACCTTCGAAACAAACTGGAACGCGCCATCATCGACGCCCGGGACCGGGCCGAGGAAGGCGCTCGCGCAGCCTTGGAAGCCATGGCGGTCCATCACCATGAGCCTTATCCGCACCAGAGCCCAGATGAGCGTCGGCTGCGCAATCATCTGCGGGCACACGCACGGCAGTTAGGGGATGGACAGGGCGCCAGCGGTCGGCTTCATATCTCCCACTTGGCACATGAGTGCGCGTACGAGCACTGGCACCGGATGGTCTTCGCCAGGTTCCTGGCCGAGAACGACCTCCTAATCGAACCGACCCATGGGGTGCCGATGAGCCTCGCGGAATGCAAGGAACTAGCCGATAAGGAGAAGGTGGACCTGTGGCTCTACGCAAGCCGGTGTGCGCAGCAAATGCTTCCGCAGATATTCCGGCCGGATGATCCGTTACTCCAGGTGGCACTCGCGCGGGAGCATCGTCTAAAGCTTGAGACCATCCTAAGCGGGCTTCCGCCCGAGGTGTTCAAGGCCGATGACTCTTTGGGCTGGGTCTACCAGTTCTGGCAGAGTAAGAAGAAGGATGAAGTAAACAGCTCTGGCGAAAAGATAACCGGCGACACTTTGCCGGCCGTGACCCAGCTCTTCACCGAGCATTACATGGTGCTCTTTCTCCTGCACAACACTATCGGGGCCTGGCATGCGGGGAAGGTGCTGGCGGCCAATCCGAAGCTGGCCGAGAATGCCAAGGACGAGGATGAACTACGGCGGGCGGTGGCGCTCAAGGCCGCGGGCGGGTACTCGTTCGATTATCTGCGCTTTGTGCGAGGCACGGACGGCAAGGGCGGGCCGTGGCGGCCGGCGGCGGGGGTGTTCGAGGGGTGGCCGAAAAAGGCGGCCGAGTTGAAGGCGCTCGATCCGTGCTGCGGGTCGGGGCATTTCCTGGTGGCTATTTTCGAGCTGCTTTTTCGCCTAAGGATGGAGGAAGAGAAGCTGAGTTTGGCTGCGACGGTGGATGCTGTCCTGAAGGACAATATTTTCGGGCTTGAGCTTGACGCTCGCTGTACTCAAATTGCAGCCTTCAATTTGGCGATTTCTGCATGGAAGCATTTAGGCTGGACTAAATTGCCCGCACTAAATATTGCATGCTCCGGCCTAGCAGTGAATGCAAAGAAGGATGCTTGGCTAAAAATATCTAGCGGGGACGATAAACTTTCCTTCCCATTAGGCCAAATGTGGGAATTATTTCAGCAGGCGTCTGTATTGGGAAGTCTTATTAATCCGAACCTCCTACCCCAAGTAAAGATCGGGGACCCCATCACATTCGCCGATCTACGTCCCGTTATAGAAAAAGCTCTCACCCTTGAAGGCAAAGCCGAAGATGACTTTACCGAAATGGCTGTTGCTGCCCAAGGCATGGCTCGTGCTGCAGAAATCTTGTCTGACCACTTTACTTTTGTCGTTACCAATGTTCCGTATCTTGGTCGAGGGAAACAAGACACTGCTCTGAAAGGCTACTGCGACCGGATTTATCCAGAAGCTAAAGCTGATTTGGCCACATGCTTCATCAGTCGATGTCTTGATTATGTTCGAAAAGGCGGCAGTGTCGGCCTGGTGGTTCCATGGGGGTGGACATTCGCAGCCAATTATCAATTATTTCGTGAAAATATTTTACAGAATGTCACTATTAACTCTCTCCCCAAACTGGGGGAAGGTGGGTTTGAGAGTTCCGCAGCGGCGGGCGCTTTCGTAATTCTGCCCATTCTGTCAAAAATATCCCCCTCTGAAAACAATACTTTCTTCGCAATAGATGCTGCTGAGGTCGACACCCTAAGCGAGAAAGAAAAGATGCTCCGGAACGGCGTCCATCTTTGGCTCAACCAAAAGGCCCAATTGGAAAACCCAGATTCTCGCATTCTATTCGGAGATGCAACAAAAGCCCCACTGCTTTCCCGCCAGGCGAACAGCTCCCAAGGCATAAAGACCGGCGACGATGCCTTCGCCAAGAGGTTCTTCTGGGAATTTGAGGCCAATCAAGATAATTGGAAATGGATGCGGAGCACAGTTGATGCAACAATCGATTATGGCGGATGTGAATACGTCTTGCGTTGGCAAGGGAACGGCTCGCATATTGCTCGTCTACAGGGGCAAGCAGCTTGGGGCAAGAAAGGCATAGCAGTGAGTTTAATGCGCGAATTACGAAGCAGCATTTACTTGGGCGAGATTTTTGACAGCAATGTCGCTGCAGTTGTAATCGATGATCCGAAGCTCCTTCTTCCTCTGTGGGCTTATTGTTCAAGCAGCCAATTTAATGCAGAGGTTCGCAAGATTGATCCCGAAATCAAGGTGGAAACAGGTTCGGTAACAAAGATCCCATTTGACCTCCCACATTGGCAGGAAGTAGCATCGCGACAGTATCCCAAAGGGATACCAGCACCACATTCCGAGAACCCAACACAGTGGCTCTTTTCAGGCCACCCAAAAGATTCTACGGACCCTTTACATATATCTGTCGCACGTCTCTTGGGATATCGCTGGCCACGCCAAACCGGCTCCACTTTCCCCGACTGCCCAACACTGAACACCGACGACCTTGAGAAATTTGCCGACGATGATGGAATCGTCTGCATCCCCTCAGTCCGTGGGGAGAACCCCGCCGCCGACCGCTTCGCCACACTTCTCGCCGCCTGCGGCATTAAGCCCGACCGCGACCTCGATAAATGGCTCCGCGACAGCTTCTTTGAGGAGCACTGCAAACTCTTTCATCATCGCCCATTCATCTGGCACATCTGGGACGGTCGAAGCCGCGACGGTTTCCACGCTCTCGTCAATTACCACAAGCTGGCCGAGGGGAATGGCAAGGGCCGTAAACTCCTGGAGAGCCTCACCTATAGCTACCTTGGTGAATGGATAAACCGCCAAAACGACGGCGTCAAGAATGGCGAAGAGGGTGCTGAGGACAGGCTCGCGGCTGCAACAGAACTCAAAAAGCGCCTAGAGGCCATCCTTAAGGGCGAACCGCCCTTTGATATCTTTGTCCGCTGGAAGCCCATCCACCAGCAGCCCATCGGCTGGGAACCTGACATCAACGATGGTGTCCGACTAAATATTCGCCCCTTTCTGGTCGACGACCTTCCCAGCGGACGCACCGGCGCGGGCATTCTCCGCTGGAAGCCCAACATCAAGTGGGACAAGGACCGTGGCAAGGAGCCCCATCGGCCCAAGGACGAATTCCCTTGGTTCTGGGATGGCAATGATTTTACTGGAGTCAGAGCAAATGACTCCCATTTAACAACTGAGCAGAAACAAAAGGCAAGACTTAAAAATAGCATTACCAAATAAGCACTTTTTGCTATTAATCGCTTGCTTTTTGTCACAGAAAACTATAGATTTGTGTGACAAGATATGAAACAAAAAAAGGCAATAAAAGGTATTGAAGGCAGAATAATCGCCTCGATCATCCACCGGGGCCGCGGAGCGGTGTTTTTCGGCACCGAATTCCTTAACATGGGACGCCCGACTGCTGTCCGCCAAGCGCTATCACGTCTTGCGCGCGTGGGCACCATAAAGAGGATTGGAACCTCTCTTTATTATTACCCATCGTTCAATGAAAAACTAGGTGGAGAGCTGCCGCCATCTGCTGATGCCGTAGCACAAGCCATAGCTCGCCGCACAGACAGCAAAGTAGTAGCATCTGGTGCGCTGGCAGCCAACTTGCTCGGTTTATCAACCCAAGTGCCAGCGCAACGAGTGTATCTCACGGATGGCCCTTCAAGAAATATCAACATCGGCGCATATTCCCTGAAGTTTATACATGTTGCCCCACGCCGTATGGCCGCCAAGGGAAAAATAAGCTCACTCCTATTTGAAGCTTTGCGATACACTAAGCCGGAAAACGTAAACGATGACGTAATAGCGCGCCTGCAAAAAGCACTGCCCCCCGAGGCGAAAAAGCAATTACGCAAAGACCTGCGGCACGGCGCGATATGGATGCGCCCACTGCTGGCGCGAATTATCGGGACAGGGAAATAACCTCATGGATACCGTAGCAAAGCAATCTTCGCGGGAACGCGCCGAACTATTTCAGGCGTCGGAAGGCAGGCATGCGCCTCATATTGCCGCGCCGATAATAGAAAAGGATTTCTGGGTGTGCTGGACATTACACAGGCTTTTTGGTGTATTGAAATTCAGGCCCCAACTAATTTTCAAAGGCGGCACCTCGCTTTCCAAAGTGTTCAATGCTATTGAGCGCTTTTCAGAGGACGTAGACCTTTCCCTAAGCCGGCGGGACCTGGGCTTTGCGGACGACCATGACCCGGAGCAGAATGGCATCAGTAAGAAAGAGATACGGCGGCGGCTTGAGGCCCTTACCAATAAATGTCTGGAAACCGTACGTGAGCGCTTGTTGCCGGAACTGCACCGGGACTTTGCATCTGTACTGGGAACTTCCGGCTGGACACTGAAATTGGATGACCAGGACCAGCAGACTATTATTTTTGAATATCCCCACAGCGAACTCTCCGGCAGCCTGCGGTATGTGCGTCCGGCTATCCGCCTGGAAATGGGCGCACGTTCCGACGACTGGCCGGCCATAGACGCCGAGATCAAACCTTACGCCGCCGAGGACTTCCCAAAAGCGTTCACTGCCCCAGCCTGCAGCGTGCGTACATTGGCGGCAGAGCGCACCTTTTGGGAAAAAGCCACCCTGCTGCATGCGGAATATCACCGACCAGCCGGCAAACACGCTGCGGAACGCCTCTCGCGGCACTATTATGACCTCTACCGCCTGCTTGTTCATGATATCGGCCAGCGCGCTATTGGGCAGCAGGATCTTCTAAAGAGAGTGGTTCAGCATAAGCAACTTTTCTTCGCGCAGGCCTGGGCAAATTATGAAACTGCAAAACCCGGCACCTTTCACCTCCTACCGGATAAAACCAGAATGGAGAACCTTAAACGGGACTATGCTGCAATGCAGGATATGATTTTCGGGAACGCTCCGGATTGGGAGAGCATCATAGGGGAATTGGCCAGGCTTGAGGGCCGGCTTAATGCTTAATTTTATGGCTGCTGAAAGAGAAAACACCACGCTGATCGAAGCCCTCAAAAAGTCCCTCTCCGTTGCTGGACGCAACGCGCCAGGGGAAGTCCCGCCAGCCGCCATCCTTTGGACTGATACGGACGGCCAATGGCAGCCGCTGGTTGAGCAACTGCGCCGAACAATGCCGGAATTGCTGGTGTATGGGTCATACACCCCCGAACATCGCCAGGGACCGGCCATATGGCTACGCTGCGTGATTGAACGGGCTCTGGCTGAGATGCCCATTACTGAAAACAAGATTCCTGTCGTTTACTTGCCCAAGATTAGCCGACAGATACTGCGCGCCGTAGACGACTGCCCCGACAGCTTAAAACCTCTTGTCGAACTCCAATACAGGGGGACCACCTGGTGCCAACGCAACGGCCGGGATTGGACTGTTGAGGCGTTTTTGGTTTCGGAGGAAAGCGGCCTGGGCCTTGATGTGGCCAAGGATGACGCAACCCGCCGCGCCATGCGCGGTTCGCTGCCCCAGTTAGCCGTCGCCTCACTCTTCCGCCTTCGCGGCAAACGGCTCGAAGCCGAGGATTTCGACAAGCTCATGGTCGAGGACACCCCGCGCAACCTTCTCGAATGGATTAGCGAGCCCACGGAGGCGAGGAAGCGTTGGGACCAGGCGCGCTGGGCGGCCTTCTGCTCCCGATGCAAAGCTGAATACAGCTTCGACCCGGAAGGTGACGGTGAGATTGTGGCCGGCGAGAAGCTCGGACTCTCGGAAGGTCCCTGGATGGGCGTCTGGGAGCGTTTTGCCGAGGCCCCCTCGCTTTACCCGGGAATCCCGAATCTACTGCGCCAAGCAAAACCGGCTATCCTGCCTTTCAGGAAGGAAACCTGGCCGGATGAAAACGATATAGCGGAGAAGAACCTCAGAGAAGCCCTGCGAGAGTTCTCCGGACTTGGCCCGGCCGAGGCAAGGGCCCGCATAGCCATGCTGGAAAGTGAGCATGCCCCCAGGCGGCAATGGGTATGGGCGCAGCTCGGCATGAGCCCCTTGGCTCTGGCCATGGAGTATCTGAGCGCTCTGGCAAAGCATACGGCCACCGCATTGGGAGGTGACTCCCCTAAAGCAATGGCCGACCTTTACGCGCAAGGGGCATACCTCGCGGATGATGCCGCTCTGCGCGCCTCGGCCGAGGTTCGAAGCGCCGAGGATTGGCGATCTGTCGCTGCAGTCATCCACGCCGTGTATCTGCCCTGGCTGCAGGATACTGCCGAGCATTTCCAGAAACTGGTCGGAGCCAATCCGCTTCCTGGCAACGATGCCCGGGCAGAGGATGCCACCATTGAGCCTGGCACCTGCGTCCTGTTCGTTGATGGTCTGCGTTTTGACCTCGGGGTCCGGTTGTCCCAGTTGGCGCAGAACAGGAATCTCAGGGTCAACCAGAACCGACGATGGGCGGCCTTGCCGACCGTGACAGCCACAGCCAAACCGGCGGTCTCCCCAGTAACCCAAAAGCTCATCGGGCATCGCCTGCCGGCGGACTTCTCGCCGGAGATCCGCGATGCGGGGCAGCCCCTCAATTCCGCCCGATTCAAAGACCTCGTAACAGGTATGGGCTTCCAGTGGCTTTCTGAAGCGGAAACCGGAAAACCGTTTGACGCGGATGCCCGGGCGTGGACAGAATACGGAGAGTTTGACAAGCTTGGGCACACCATCCAGGCCAAACTGGCCGCCCAAGTGCAAGATATCCTGGAACTTCTGATTAACCGCATTGACGCCTTGATTGCCGCCGGCTGGAAGCAGGTGAATGTGGTTACCGATCATGGTTGGCTCCTCGCTCCCTGCAATCTGGACTCGATGGTATTGCCAAAGTATCTGGCCGAAAGCCGATGGGCAAGATGCGCGACCATCAAGCCGGAATCCCAGGCAAAGATCCCCACGGCTGGATGGTACTGGAATTCCTCCGAGGTTTTCGCGTATGCCACCGGAGCGCGCTGTTTTGGCAACGGCATACAATACGCGCACGGAGGCCTGAGCTTGCAGGAATGCCTGCTCCCCGAGTTGACCTTCCACGGGGATACAGCGGTGTCCGACACCGTGGTCCGAATCGTGGATGTGCAATGGCTCAAGATGCGCTGCCGAATAACAGTGGAGCCCTTTGTGGCCGGCATGAACTTAGACATAAGAACCAAGGCCAGCGATGCCGGTTCAAGCCTGGCATCCCCTAAACCGGTCGATGCCGAGGGCAAAGCCGGCCTTCTGGTAGAAGATGCCTCTCTTGAGGGGACTGCGGCCAGCGTGGTACTTCTGGACGTTTCCGGCCGAGTTGTGGCCAAGCGTCCGACGACTATTGGCGGTAAGGATTGATTATTATGGAACTTGATAAACTGGATAAATTGGCAGCTTCAGCTTTCGAGGGATTCATGGTCCGCAAGGACCTGGTCCGGCGTTACAGCCGGCAGTATCCCATCCCGACTTACGTAGTCGAATTCCTGCTCGGCCGCTACTGCGCCACGGTCAACGAGAGCGAGATATCCGAAGGTCTCAAGGTCGTGGAGCGCCAGCTCGTTGACAAGACGGTGCGCACCGGCCAGGAAGAACTGTTCAAAGCCCGGGCGAGAGAGAAAGGTTCAGTCAAGATCATCGACATCGTGAAGGCCCGGTTGGATCAGAAGAACGACTGCTTTCTTGCGGAACTGCCGAGCCTCCAGATCAAGGACGCGCGCATCGAAGACCGGCTGGTGCATGAGCACGAGAGGATGCTGACCGATGGGTTCTACGCCGAGGTCACTCTGTCCTATGACGCCGCCATCGCACAGGAGCAGAACGGCCGCCCGTTCGCCATCCTGAGCCTGCGGGCCATTCAACTCTCCCAGTCGGATGTGCTTAGCATCCTGGCCAAGGGCAGGTCCCAGTTCACGGTCGAGGAATGGCGCGACCTTCTTATCCGATCCGTGGGACTGGAACCCTCTACACTGTCCGATAGGGCGAAGTGGGTGACCCTTCTGCGCATGGTCCCCTTTGTAGAGCGGAACTACAACCTGGTTGAACTAGGCCCGCGAGGCACTGGCAAGAGCCATCTCTTCCAGCAGATATCCCCGAACTCCCATCTGATTTCAGGCGGCAAGGCCACCGTGGCCAAAATGTTCGTGAACAACGCCAGCGGTCAGCGGGGCCTCGTCTGCCACTACGATGTCGTCTGCTTCGATGAGATCGCCGGCATCTCCTTCGACCAGAAGGACGGAGTCAACATCATGAAGGGCTACATGGCCTCCGGCGAGTTCTCCCGGGGCAAGGAGAGCATCCGGGCGGCCGGCAGCATCGTACTGGTGGGCAACCTGGACGTTGATGTGGAGCAACAACAGCGGGTCGGCCACCTTCTTGGCCCCCTTCCCCAGGAGATACGCACTGACACGGCATTCATGGACCGCCTGCATGCCTATGTGCCCGGCTGGGACTTCCCGAAGGTAAATCCGCATGAGAATCTGACTAATCACTTCGGGCTGGTGAGCGACTTTCTGTCGGAGTGCTGGTCCAGACTGCGAGAAACGAGCCGGGTATCCACTCTCCAGGGCCGTGTTAACTGGGGCGGGGCGCTGAGCGGGCGCGACATCGAGGCAGCGACCAAAACCGTGAACGGCCTCATCAAGTTATTATTCCCCGACCCCAACATGCCTATCCCGAACGAAGAATTGGAGAAAATCGTCCGCCAGGCCCTGGAGTGCCGGCGGAGGGTAAAGGAGCAGCAGAAGCGCATCCTCAAGACTGAGTTCCGTAACACCCACTTCAGCTATTTCATGGGTGTAGAAGGCGTCGAGCAGTTCGTAATGACGCCCGAGCTCCATAGCGAGGACCGTATTGACAGCGACCCACTGCCCCCGGGTCAGGTCTGGGCCATCAGCCCTGGCGGCCAGGACGCTGCTCCCGGCCTCTATCGTATCGAATCAACGGTCGGTCCCGGCAGCGGCGTGAAGATTCTCAATGCCCCTGTCCCGCCGTCTTTCCGCGAGAGCGTACGCTATGGCGAACAAAACCTTTATACCCGGGCAAAAAGCCTGGTCGGAGACCGCGATCCCCGCGCCCATGAGTTCTCCGTCCAGTTGCGAGCCATAGACACTGACCATTCCGGCGCGGGCCTTGGACTAGCCGTCCTCCTATCCCTCTGTGGAGGGCTTCTGGAGCGGAGCAACAAGGGAGGCCTCATTATTGTCGGGGCCCTCAACCTGGGCGGATCGGTAGAGATGGTGCCCAACCCGGTGGCCATCGCCGAGCTTGCGGTCGAGAAGGGAGCTACCACCTTGCTCATGCCCATCTCGGCTCGCAAGCAACTCTTCAATCTGTCCGACGACATGGCGACCAAGATCAGCATCGAGTTCTATTCAGACCTGGCAGACGCCCTGCTGAAAGCACTGGTGGAATAAATGAACTCCAACAAATCGTTGTTCCGGATATTATCGTTGGATGGTGGAGGAGCCAAGGGTTTTTACACCCTGGGAGTCTTGAAGGAAATTGAAGCCGTCTGCGGCAGTGAACTCTCACAACACTTCCAGTTGGTTTATGGAACCAGCACTGGAGCTATAATTGCAGCATTAATCGCACTTGGGAAGAGGGTCGATGAAATTCATACGCTTTATAAGGAGCACGTACCGACAGTAATGCGCGCCCGTTGCGCACACACTCGAAGCGGAGCACTAAACACATTGGCAAAAGCCGTATTCGGCGAAAGGACCTTTAGCGAATTTAATACCAGCATCGGCATTGTTGCCACCCAATGGGACTTCGAAAAGCCGATGATATTCAAGACCAATATTCAGCAAGCGCATGGACGACAAGGGACATTCGTACCGGGATTCGGTTGTAAGATTAGTGAAGCTATAGAAGCATCGTGTTCGGCCTATCCTTTCTTTGAACGTCCAAGGCTAAAGACTAGCAAGGGCGACATAATTGAGTTGATGGACGGGGGATATTGCGCGAACAACCCATGCCTCTACGCGATTGCTGATGCGACCGTCGCACTAAAGCATGCCCACGATGACCTTCGCGTAATCAGCATTGGTGTTGGGTCTTATCCAGAGCCCAGCTGCTGGGGATTTGACTGGTTGGTTAGGCGCTTGAGAAGCGTCCGCCTTCTTCAGAAAACGCTGAATGTGAATACTCAATCAATGGAACAGCTTCGACAGGTACTTTACAAGGACGTCCCCACGGTGCGTGTCAGCGACACGTTCGTCAAACCTGAGATGGCAACTGACCTTATGGAACACGACATGGTGAAGCTGGACATGCTCTATCGTGCCGGCCGCGAGTCATTTGCCACTCATGAGCAGAGGATCAGAGACTTTATGGAGAAACCAGAGGTGCCACAGTGACCATCTCAGAATCACAGTTGGAGACTTGGGCGAAGCAGGGCGCCGTTACGACCTCAGCAAGCACCTATGCGACCATAAAGGCAGCTCTTGAAAGTTCTACTGCAGGCTACGCAGGGAAGGACTACGAAATCTACCTTCAAGGCTCGTATGGCAACGATACAAACATCTACAAAGAAAGTGATGTAGACATCGTCATTCAGCTCAACTCGACTTTCTTCAAGGATATATCGAAACTTCCTCCTGACCAGGTGGCACTATACAATCAAAGCTTCGTGACCGCTGAGTATCTGTATGCGACCTACAAGGCTGATGTTATCAAGGCCCTCAAAGATACATTTGGCGACGATGTGGTGTCAGGCAAGAAGGCCATCAAGATAAAGGCAAAGGGGAATCGTCGGAGCGCAGATGTTATTCCCGCCTGCCAATACCGTCGGTACAAACATTTCAGAAGCCACCGCGACCAAGATTACACTGAAGGGATATACTTTAAGGGCAGTGATGGAACATCCATCAAGAATTATCCAAAGGAGCACTCTAAAAACCTAACACAGCACCATCAAGCAACGGGGCAAATGCTCAAGCCCTTTACTCGAATCTTGAAAAACATGAGGACGCGCCTCGTAGATGAGGGAGCAATTGACGCCGACCTAGCGCCGTCTTATTTTATTGAAGGCCTTCTCTATAACGCTCCAAAGTCAGAATTCAAAGGCAACTATCAAGACACCTTCGTCGCAGTTATGGAGTGGCTTCGAAAGGCTGACAGGACGGACTTTGTCTGTGTCAATTACCAATATTATCTCTTGCGTGGAGATTCATTGGTAACTTGGACCCCTGAAAAGTGCCAAACGTTTATTACTGCTATCATCAAGATGTGGAACGACGGCCGAGTCTAATCCTTCGCTGCTATTTCGTTTACCCTGCTTTTGTAAGAAAAACATATACGTTTTTCTTACAGCTATCTCCTTGTGCCTTCCTCCAAACGTGGCGGGACCGTGATGTTCAAAATCTGTGGTTGCTATGGCATAGGCGCGCCGGCGTCTGGGTCAGGAAATAGTTCCGAACTGCCTCTATTTCCCGGAGTTAAATAAAAAAGCCCCCTTCACGGGGGTTTTTATTTTATTCCGTGCTGATCGAACCTTGCGCACTTGGTGTGCGCGAGGTTCGATATCAACTGCGCATGCTGCCTGTCTATGGAAGGCGCACATCCTAGTCCAAACCCACCAGGGCCTCTTCAGATCGCGAAAACACAGTCGGTCATTTTTAAAATTAAAAAAAATTAGTCACCAAATCAACAACGTCCCCTGACGGAACTGACAATGAAATTGTTTAATTGGCCTATAAATATTTGGTTTAATGTGATGTATCATGAAACCTGAAGATATTTTGAGCACCCGTGAAACCTGCCAAGCACTGGGAATCACCCATCCCACCCTATTTAAGTGGATTAAACTTGGCAAGATTACTCCATGGGGAAAACTGGGCGGCAATTCAGCCCTGTTTTTCCTGAAAACCGAAGTGGCAAAAGCCAAAGGCAAGAGATATCAGAGAATTTAGGATCGTTACATTTTAAGCGGGCGATTTATGTCATCAAAAAAAACTAACAAGTCCATTGTAAAAAAAACAAGCGGGGATTTGATAAATAGCCGTTTACACATGGGCCACATGAAAGACGATGTGGTTTTTCCAGTGGCTCCGTCTACCGCGCCAGTTTCAGCCAGTTACGCATCCTTGCTTTCCGCCCTTAAAGAGCGTATATGCAGTGAACGCCTGCGGGTCGTCATGTCCAGTAATTCGGCGTTGGTGCTTTTGTATTGGGATATTGGGCAAAACATCTTGAACAAGCAGCGCGGAGAAGGCTGGGGAGCTAAAGTAATAGACCGTCTCTCAACCGACCTGACCAAAGAATTCCCTGATATGAAAGGCTTTTCGCCCCGCAATCTTAAATATATGCGCGCTTTTGCTGCGGCCTGGCCGGAAAAGCCATTTGTGCAAGCGGCACTTGCACAAATAACCTGGTATCACAATATTACGCTCCTTGATAAATTGAAAGATCAGGCCTCTCGCATCTGGTACGCACGTAAAGCCGCAGAACATGGATGGTCACAGCCGGTGTTATGCCTCCAAATAGAAAACTGTGCCCATGAACGTGCTGGGAAAGCCGTTAATAATTTCCCGGCTGCTATGCCTCCGACTGATTCCGATATGGCCCGCCAGATATTTAAGGATCCGTACCTGTTTGATTTTCTCGGTACTGCGGATACTCGGCGCGAAAAAGAGGTGGAGCAATCGCTGATTGATCACATCCAGAAATTCCTCCTGGAGCTGGGCCAGGGATTTGCCTTTGTCGGACGCCAAGTGCATCTTGAACTTGGAGACAGCGATTTCTATATAGACCTCCTGTTTTACCATCTAAAACTGCGCTGCTACGTGGTTATAGAACTTAAGGCGGGCAAACTTGAGCCGGGGCACGTAAGCCAATTGAATATGTATATGAATGTGGTTGACGATGTTTTGCGTCATAGCGATGACAAGCCGACAATCGGCCTGCTGCTGGTGAAACAGAAAAATAAAATGATGGCGGAGTATGCCCTGCGCGGATATGTAAAACCCATAAGCATCGCGCAATGGAAAACGCAAATTACGCGTTCATTGCCGGAGGCTCTCAAATCAAGCCTGCCGACAATACAGGAAATAGAGACCGAACTGGGCAGAAAAAAGAGGAAAAAAACTTAATGAAACTGCCGACAGAAGATATTAATTGTCCTGCTCTGCATAAGAGATATTATCAATACTTTGACTTCGCAGAAAAGTTTTGGGCAAAAACATCTCAGTTGCTTGGGGACAAGACTATAGTCGGAATTGGTAATGGCACAAATTTTAATACGTGCATTTGCGGTGTTTTTGCAAAGCAGATGCGTCTATACTATGGAATCATAAAATTATGTGGAAGTGGGCTGTCGCATGAAAGCTTGGTTTTATTACGTACAATGTTTTACACCAGCACTTATTTGCTTGCCCTTTCAAAATCTGACGACAAACAGAAGTTCGCAAAGTTATGGGTAGCCTGGAATTTCGCCATAGATGACCGTAACTTGACAGACCTCCCGGCTAAGAAATCGAAGGAAACGTCATTAACAGATGATCTTGTTAGATATTTGGAAGAAGTCAAGACGACTTTGCCGGAAGACAAATGGAGAGCTTTTATCGAAAATGGCCCCCCCCTGCTCAACTTCAGGGATTTATGCAAACAGTTAAAATCTGGTGGAACTTCTTTCGAAGATTCGTACTTAACATTGTTTCGGATATGCTCATCGGTCGCTCATGGCTCTGATTTACTATTTTATGCTCAGCCTGGTGATAACTCTATCACCTGCCAGTTATCCCCTTCCGATGAGGGGATTGACAAAATCATTCTGACTGCCGCTGTCCTTCTTCGTGACACTTGTGTGCAAATCCATGATTTATTAAATCTTGGGAAAGAGGATGTAAAGGAAGAAATAGTCGCTTTATTTGAGACACATAAAGCTCTCAAGATAGTAACTGATGAAATCTCTGATAAAAGTGATCTGGTACCACAGAGTAAAACTATGCGGTTATACGGCGATAAAATGTCAGAAATATTGAAAGAACTATAATGGATAAACATATGCCGGAGGATATAGACAAATTGTCATCCAAGGAATTGAACGATCTCAAGCGCAGGGTTGAGCGGCGTCTGCAAGTCTTGGAGGGCAAGGGTAGCCGCTCTGTGGCGGAGAGACTGGCCGGCAGAGAAAACGTAGACCTGGTCGCAATCGCGGTCAAACAAACCGGGATACGGTGCCGGACTGTTGATACGGGCGAGGCAGTGACCCTACGGCCAGGCGCGGGGATCAGGACAGAAGCCGAAGCCCACATCCTTACGGTGCGGCCCCGCAAGGCGTGGACCTATGGCCGCACGACGTATTTGAACGGCCAGGTGCTAGCCATGAGACTGGATATTCCCGCCCTCGGGTTGGTTCCGCTAAAGCTTGAAGATGAAGCCCTATGGGACCCCAAAGAAGAATATTGGGGAGAAGACGGCGAACTGATCCCGGAATACTTCAAACCTATCATCTCCGCGGGGCCGCGGCCAAGTTTTGAAATGGAGCAAATACTGCCCGGCTTCGATTGCGACGATCCGGATTCGGATCCGATCGGCAAAGCCGTCGATCTTCACGACGCCGGAGAGGCCGAAAAGTCATATCGCGTCCTGCACCAGTGCCTTGAGAAAGACTTGCGTGTTCTGGATGCGCACGCCCACCTCGGCCACTGGGCTTTTGGCGACGGCTCGCGTAGACTGCTCGTGGAGAAGGCGCAGAGGAATTACGAAGCCGGCGTAGCCATCGCAGAGCTGTCATTGGGCTCCAATTTCAAGGGGGTCTTGGCTTGGAATCGCATCAATAACCGGCCGTTCCTGCGCTGCCTGCACGGGCTGGGACTCTGCCGCTGGACGCTGGGAGACCTGAATGGCGCTAAAGGCGTCTTTGAACGTATACTCTGGCTCAATCCAAGCGATAACCAGGGCGCGCGCTTCTGCCTGGCTGAAGCGGCCGCTGGAACGAGATACGAGGATTCCACGCTGTAGGTAAATTTTGCCATGCCCAACGAAAGTTTGCTCAAACTGCTTAATCGGCACGCCATAAAAGACTTGGCTGATGAACGCTCATTTTCACGAGGCGAGCAATACCAAGCCAACGGCAGGGTCATCTCCCTCACTGAACATGGCGGCCATATTGTTGCCACAGTGCAAGGCACGGAAAAATACCATGTGAGGATATCAGCCAAAGACCGCCGTTTTGAATATTTTTGCGATTGTCCGGTCGGCGCCGAGGGCGATTTCTGTAAACATTGCGTGGCAACCTCTCTGGAATGGCTGGCTGGGGTGCAGAAAGACGCCCGTTCCGTCAGCGATACGGGCGAACGTCCGGTGACAATGGATGAGGCGCGGGATTTCCTGGCCAGGCAGGACAAATCCACCCTTGTTGATATGCTGCTGGACGAATCGCTTGAAAACGATCTTTTGCGCGAACGCATTTTCATGAAAGCGGCCAAACAGGACAACAAAAGTCTGAACTTAGCCACCTTCCGTAAAGCCATAATACATGCGACCGCTTCGCACGGCTATGTGGATTACCGAAGCGCCTATGGCTTTTCGCGCGGCATAGACGAAGTCGTAAACCAGATTGATACGCTTTTGAAAGAGGGCCGCGCTTCCGAGGTCATCGAACTTGCAGAATTCGCCCTTGCCAAAGTTGAAAAGGCATTGGGTTCAATGGACGACTCCGACGGCTATATGCGCCCCATTCTTGACCGCCTCCAGGAAATCCATCTGGCCGCCTGCAAAGAAGCTTTGCCGGACCCTGAAACGCTGACAAAACGACTTTTCAAATGGGAAACGAGCACCGGCTACGATACTTTCTCTGGGGCGGCGGTCGCTTACCAGAAAGTCCTGGGTAAAAAAGGACTTGCCCTATATCGGAAACTGGCTGAAGCCGAGTGGAAGAATATCCCCCAATTGGGACCCGGTCAACGCGATCCCGCAGGTTTTCACGGGCGTTTCCGGATCACGCATATAATGGAAGACCTCGCCAAAGTCGCCAACGACATCGAGGAATTGGTCGCAGTCAAAAGCCGCGACCTCTCCTACGCCTATTCTTATCTTCAGATAGCCGAAGCTTATAAGGCGGCAGGAAAAGAGGACGCCGCCCTGGATTGGGCCGAGCGGGGGCTGAAAGCCTTCCCGGAACGGACGGATTCGCGCCTCAGGGACTTCGTCGCCGCCGAGTATCACCGCCTCAAGCGCCATGACGATGCTATGAGGCTTGTCTGGCAGCAGTTTATGGAATCGCCAGGGCTTCATCCTTACCGCAAACTGAAAGAACATGCCGACAAGGTCGGCCAGTGGCAGACATGGCGGGAGAAGGCTTTGGCCTGTCTGAGAGAATCCATTGCTGGACACAAACAGAAAGCCAAGAAAGACGGTTTGACCTGGTACCGGGTCGACAACTCGGATTTGGTAGAGATATTTCTTTGGGAGAAGGATGCCGAGACCGCCTGGCGCGAAGCCAAAGATGGCGGATGCTCCGATTCCCTCTCGATGAAGCTTGCCTCTCTGCGGGAAAAAGACCACCCGGAAGATGCTCTGGCCGTATATCGCAAACAGATCGAGCCTATATTGTCGCAGAAGAATGTCGTGGCTTATGGGCAGGCGGTGGAACTGCTGCGAACCATCCGCTTTTTGATGATACAGATCGGACGCGAGACGGAGTTCGCTCCTTATCTGGAATCGGTCCGCGCCGCGCACAAGCCAAAACGGAATTTCCTAAAGTTGTTAGATCAGAAGAAGTGGACTTGAAAAATTTGTCGACAGGGCAAAACTAGCCGTTTTGATGGAAAACAGTCTTTATAAGTGATCCGGGGGACAAAAGAAGCTTCCTTATTTCAAGGTGAAAATCTCCTCCAGCGGCTTCTTGAAATACCTCGCTATCTTCAGCGCCAGCACTACCGACGGCGAATAATCCTCCCCCTCTATCGCCACTATCGTCTGCCTCGCCACCCCCACCGCTTTCCCTAACGCCTCCTGGGAAATGTCCCGTTCGGCGCGGCATACCTTTACCCTATTGACCAATTTTGCCACGGCCGCCTCCCATCGCCACGGAGACAACAGCCTTTGACGCGACCCAGACCAAGATCAAGGCGAATAACCTGTGGTCGAAATGCCCGCCCTTGAGAACATCCGATATGATAAAAATATTGACCACGATAAGCGTCAGGATACCCGAGACCCAGCCCGCCACGTGTTCAATATACATTTCCCTCTCATCAACGTTGTCCACGGCGCGCTTCTTCAGAAATATTCCGATAATGGCCAGGATAAACAGCGAAGAACACACCCATTTTAAGAACACGGGCAGATCCGACAACGCGAATGCGATAGCCATCGATAAAAAGAACGCCACAAGACCGCTCAATTTCATTAACTTAACTTTCCTTTCCATTTTGTTTCTCCTATTGTCCGTCAGGCTTTACCGCCTCGGAAAAGTGTACCTTAAACATGACAATATGTCAAGTTTGCTAGACAATGTATAATTCACAGCAGTCTATGTTTGGTGGGAAAGCGATTTAGGAAGATTGGAAGCTATGTCCCCTGGGCCCTACCGGACGGGCGCGGATTCCGGAATTTCAACGCCGCTTTTCCCCGTATCGTCCGCCGGGTTGTCATTCAAAGTGATAGACTCCTGAGTAATTGTGGTTCCCCATTCAGGACTTCCCTGACTTTCCGGAGGATAGTATCCTCTTTTAGCGGTTTTTCCAGGAGCATCGTGCCTGGTTTCATAAGGTTTTGCTGGGTGAGGACATTGTCGGTGTAACCAGACATGAAAACCACCTTCATCAGGGGAGCCAGGGTGGCTACAGTCTTTGCCAATACATAACCGTCCATCTGCGGCATAATCAGATCTGTGAGCATTAGAGTTATGTCATGCCGGGCCTCGCAGAACGCGATGGCTTCCCTGGGTGTGGCAGCCTCCAGGACGGAGTATCCATTCTGTGATAAAAGCCTGGACACAAACTTACGGACAGCATCTTCATCCTCAACAAGCAGAATTGTTTCCGTTCCGCGATAAGACATAATGGACGACTTTTTCACCGGCGTCTCCCCAGCTTTTTCAGCGACTATGGGCAGATATATTTTAAAAGTCGTCCCTTTGCCGAGCTCGCTATAAACGAAGATGTTCCCGCCGCTTTGTTTGACGATGCCATACACTGTGGAAAGCCCAAGGCCGGTCCCTTTGCCCTGTTCCTTGGTGGTGAAGAAAGGCTCGAACAGGTGCGCTACAACCTCCGGACTCATCCCGTTACCGGTGTCGCTGACCGCCAGCATGACGTAGCGACCGGGCAAAACACCTACGTGGGTAGATGCGTAATTCTTATCAAGCTCGGTTTGGGCGGTTTCAAAAGTTAGTATTCCGCCCTTCGGCATGGCGTCCCTTGCGTTGACCGCCAGGTTTATAATCACCTGTCCCAGTTGTCCCTGGTTGGCCAGCACGTTTGCAGGCGCTGACTTGAGGTGTGTTTTGAACTCGATATTTTCTGGAATCATTCTGCGGAGCATTTTTATAGTTTCAGGGATTATCTGATCCAGGTTTAAGGCGCTGGACTGAACCACCTGCTTTCGGCTGAAGGTCAGTAGTTGATGTATCAGAGTTGCGGCCCGTTCTCCGGCCTTTATTATTTCGTCAGAATCAGCGTGCTTCGGATCGCCAACCGGGATAGCCGCGCTGAGAAAGTTGCCGTAGCCTATAATCGCGGTAAGGATATTATTAAGATCGTGAGCGATCCCACCGGCCATCTGTCCGATGGCCTCCATCTTCTGGGATTGCGCAAACTGTTCCTCGACACGCGAATGGACAATGTCCAAGGCGATTATATTTGCGACAGTCCGAATAAACTCCAGTTGCTTCGCGCTGATGTCCGCCCCCGCTTTTAAATAAAGATTGAGAACCCCCAAAGTAGTGCCGGCCGCAATAATGGGCACACAGCAATGGCCATGCGGCTGCATCCCTTCATAAACGGTCTCATGCTCAGGGCCGACGTCGGTTGAGGTAAAGATCTCTCCGCTCTCGGCGGCCTTGCCACACAAACATTTTCCGAACGGAATTTTAGCGCATAAAACCAGCGAGGCAGGCGCCAGCCCCTGTTGAACCGCTAAATGCATATTTTCCCCACTTACGAGAAAAACAGAACCTTTAGGTTCCAGCGTTAGCCATGGGATGGAAAGCAGACTGGCAAGATTAATGGTCAACTTCTCATGCAGCGAAATAGGCAATAACGAGTTCTGACGGATGGCGTTGGACATTCTCTCCATTTCATACGACTCATGCATATCAGATTCAATCTTCTTGCGCTCGGTGATATCCTCAGAAATACCCAGCAGATATTTTGTGTCACCATCGTTCCCCCGGATACAGACTTTATTAGTATGAAGCACCCGCCGACCTTTCCCGGCTGTATCGATGAATTCTTCCGGGATATCCAAAACACCTGTTTCTCCATTCAGCACTTCACGATCCCCGGCCATGAACTGAGCAGCCTGTTCGGGTGGAAAAAGGTCCAGGTCATTCTTGCCAAGCAATGCCTTACGGTCATATCCCAGAAGTTCCTCGCCCGCGTGATTGAATATGACATAACGCAGGTCTTTTGCTTCCTTAAGAAAGATCATCAACGGAACATTTTCTACGACACTCTCAAGAAGTTTTTTTGATTCCCAGAGCTTTTCATTCATCTGCCTGCTTACATTCTGACGGATTATGAGAATACTAAGCAGAACCGTCCCCACAGGAAAAATTATCATCACGGGCAAACTGATATGGCGCAGGATATCAAACGCCACAGGCCGGGGCAGAATAAACATACAGGCCAACATAAGCAAATGCACCAATAAGCCAAACAGGTACAACTCTAACAGTTTACCCTGCTGTTTCAAGCCCGGCCGCCAGCGCTGCCAGAGCAGGCCCAGCCCCGCAGAAGTGAGTATAACTCCCAGGCCAGATAACGCGCCAACTCCGTCCACAAAAATCCTGAATGAGCCGATTATCACCACCGCCAACACCGTAGGTATCAAACCGAAAAACAGACCGGTAACGCACAGGAGTACGGATCGCGCGTCAAAGTATATACCTGGCTTAAATTTCCACGGACTCGCCATTAACGCGACACCGATAAGGCCGATCAGGATACCGGTAAGAATATCTCTCGTGCGGGATGGGAGGGCTGACTCAAACGGAATCTTAAATTTAATCCCTGAGTATATGGCGACCAGAACCAGAAGCAGACTTGTATTATATACCAGACTGATAAAAAGGTGTGTCCCCACAGAAATCCCCCTAAACACCTACGCCCGTAACAAGTATACCCAACCGCCACAATGGCCGCCATACGGAGTTGTACGCGAGGCTATAGGTAAAATCCCGACCAACCCGGCTGGATTCCACAGCGCCTTCCGAGCAAACAGGGGACGCTGTTTCCTAACTTCCTAATTATTAGGAAGATCGGAAGCTACGTCCCCAACAGTTCCAGTATTTTATCGTAGGACTGCTTTTTATCGGGATAGCTTGCTAGGCCTTCACGCGCGAGATCTGCGGCTTTTTTGCCTTGTTTATCCGCGGCGGAACAGTCGATTTTTTTGTCCATAAGCAACTGCACTATGCCGGCATTTCCACGCATGGCGGCCAGCATAAGGGCGGTGTTGCCCTGGCGGTCGGAGAGAGTCAGGGACGCGCCGGCGTCGGCCAGTTTGCCCGCGACCGAAGTCAGGCCGCTCCAGGAGGCCCACATAAGCGCGGTCCAGCCGTCCTTGTCCCGCGTGTCCAGCCCGGCGCCCGCTTTGATGAAAAGCTCGGCGAACGGGGCCCGTTCGGCATCGGTTTTCTTCATCCGCTCTTCTCCGGAGATATTCGCGTAGGCTGTCCACATCAGCGGCGTGCGGCCGAAGTCGTCGGGCAGTTCCAGACGGGCGCGCTGATAGGCCTCAAGCGAGGGATATCGCGTTCCTGATCCGGCGAGGCCTTTGTCGCCCAGCAATTCCCGCGCGGCGGCGATATTATTCTGGAGCATGGCCGTAACGACGGGGTCGGCGTCCACGGTCTTCTTAAGCGATTTGAAGAACATGTTGCACAGCGTGACGAACATCGTAGACACCAGCATCAGAACAGCCGCGTCTTTGATAATAGGCAGATATTTTTTCATAATGATTTCCTTATTTCAGGCGGCGGAATCCTCCATAGCCTGATCCGGCTCGCCGGAGACGGATTCCGGTATGTCGTGCACCTCATGCCTGGTTTGAGCCCTTTCCCCGTTGAGGACGCGGCGCATAGCTATTACCGCGACAGGGCTGAGCAGGGCGGCGACCAGGTACAGCATCCACATGAACTCCGGCGAGCGGCCGTAGGCGATATTGCCGGAATCTATCTTGGCGCGGATGCCATCGTAGCAGTAGCCGGAGACCAGTATGCCGCTGATGAAGCCGTTTATCGGTTTCGCTATGAACATCGGCAGGGCGGAGAGCCCCATATACGAAGCCACTTTCTCTTTGGGCGCGACCACCGAAATATACTCGGTGAACCGCGGAGAGAAGATAAGTTCCCCGAACGCGAATACCACGATCTGCGCCACTATCACGAACAGGTACGCCTCCGAGAGGTTATGCACTCCGGGCAGGCCGATCATCCAGCGGGCGGGCACGGCCATGAACAGCAGCGAGACCGATAAACGGCTTCATCAGCGGCCTATCAGCTTGAACGTGGAGAAGCGCTGTATAACGGGGATCAGCAGTATCAGACCCACCACGATAATGACGGGGTTTATAGAGTTGGCCAGGCCGAGCGCGAAGTCGGAGTACATCACGCGGGTGTAATACTTGGGCATGATGAGAAACTGGTTCGTGAACACCAGGCGCACGCCGAGTGTAAGCGCCAAAAACAGGATAAGCTTGAGGAACGCGCTTTCTTTCCACACTTCCTTGAAGATGGCAAGCGGCCTGCGCGTAAGATCGGCGTGAGTGCGCTCGCTTTCGTCGGCGTAGTTGTGTTCGTCCACAAAGGTCGAGACGAAGTAGCAGCAGGCCGCCATAACGCCGCCGAACGCGAGTATGGCCAGATTGCCATTGACCTCGCCCAGCCAGTTCCGGAACCCGTCGGTGACGGCAAAGCCCGCCAGCACCGCGCCCACGTTCATCAGCAGGTAATAGACGTTGAATCCGGTGGAGCGGTTGTCTTTAGTGGTGAAACGGCGCACGCCCACGGGGATAGCCGTGACCATAAAGGCCGTGCCGAACGAAAGCAGCAGTATCAGGGCCATGACGGTGTATTGCAGCGCGACGCCATTCAGGAACATCGGCGCCAGACCCATGCCTCCGCGCGCCAGGCACAAGGAGCCGGCCGCGATGAAAAAACTTTTGCGCATGCCGATAGCGTCGCAGATCGAGCCCACGCCCAGCACGAAGGCGGTGACATAGAGAGTGAAGATCCCCACCCACGCGCCGGACTGCATATCATTGAAACCGCAATTAAGGCTGAGGTAAAGCGTGATGACATTTATCATCGAGAAGTACGCCAGCCCGTCCATGAACTGTATGGCATTGGTCAGCCAGAAATCCCGGCTCGCGGTTTTGAGGACCTTAAATTCCGCGAAATACGACACTATTTTTTTCAGCATAGGCTCCAGTACCCGCTTTGGTATATTGATGTCCGCGGTGGCATCGGCGAACACACATCATTTTACTATAAATGTTATGGCGTTGAACCGGCATCCGACTATCCTTGGCGCCGGATAGGGAACCACGCGCTTATTGCCTTTCCGATTCTTGGTCTCAGGACAGCTATGGTGAAAATAACAATTGAGGATCTTGTGGCGGCGGGGGAAGTTGTAGGTGGCCGTGCCTTTGATGATCTGCTTGGCAGGTTTGTTGACGAGCAGGCGGAGATACTTGACAAGGGCGAGCGAGACCGTATGCTGCGGGTTAATGAACATCACACGCTTACACAAGCCCGCCGTAAACTTATGCAGACTGAAGAATTTAAAAAGGATATGCGCCGCCGCAACGGGATTGAAAGCACACAAAGTGAATTGGTGAGAGGTTACGGATTACGCCGGGCGCGGTATCGGGGGAATAAAAAAACCCGGCTGCAAAACTACTTTATCGGAGCCGCGTGCAACATAAAACGCTGGTGTCGGCGCGTCACCTGGGAGGCGCAACAGGCCGCGGCCGGGATTGGAAGTATAGCGCCGATTGCGGTGCCGGCGTAAAAGCCGGTTTAGCGCGCATTTCAGCGTCGGAAAGTGATTTTACGGTAAAAAAGCGGACTTGGGCGCCAAAAATATCGGCGGAGCAAAAATAAAACTCGCTTTTGCGCCCCTGCAAATTAAAACAGGGGGTTTTTCAGCGGAATCGATAGTAAACAGCGTCCCCTGTCCCCGGACAAACAAAACCGGAGGGCTCAAAAGCCCTCCGGTCACTAATCTGTTGAACCTAATTTCAAGTCATCGTACAGCGCTCATTTGGACCATACTTTCCATAACTTTCTGCATCTCTAGCAGGTAGTTGTATCCTTCATCCGTAAGCTCGCCTTTATCGCGCATCTTTGCCCAGGCGGCCTTCTGTTCAGCCGCGGTCAACTTTTTCGCAGGGACCGGCATACGTTCGGGATAAGGCACTGGTTTACCTGCGCTTATGGCCTCCATAT